>BNJT01001598.1_pt1 | contig 266665 bp, 351 predicted proteins | sample 8540491 | NCBI WGS metagenome assembly BNJT01 (sample SAMD00202455, study PRJDB9452) | human saliva metagenome | host: Homo sapiens | reverse complement strand
GAAGGGAGGCAAAGGGATAAAACCTGCTTCCTTTTTATTGTCCGAAAGAGGTTTAGTATGATAGAAGTAGTTATGGAGAAGGTATGAAACTATTCAGGAAATTTATTGGCATCTTTATTGTTGGCTGGTTGGCACTCCTTGCAAGCTCTTCAACAGTTTTTGCAGACGCAACCATTCAGAAACTCATTGATCAAAAATATAGCCAACCTGACTATGTCATTGGCTCATCATTGGATGAATTTCAAGTCGAGCAAACCCTCAGTCTCTTGATGTATAACGAAGAAAAGGAGAAGGAATGGAAAACCATGAATCCTTCTGCTTATACAAGTTTTACTATTGATGAGAACGGAGATCATTATTCCTCCGTTAAACTACAGAAACAAGCCAAGAAAGCGCCTATTAGCGTGCACATTGTCACTCCTCAAAATATAACAGAAGTAACAGCGGATATGCATCGAAATGCACTGACCACTCTTGGGCTAGAACATGCCGAAATCACGATTGCGTCTCCAACAGAAGCATCAGGCCTGAGTGCCCTTGCAGCGGTCGCATACTCCCTTGAGCAAAATGGTAGCACCATATCTGATGAAAACAAAACACTTGCTCAGGAAGAATTATCCCTGCTTGCAACCATCTATAAAGAGAGTGCCCGTAAAAAAGGCTTCCATGAAGATAAGCTCAATGTAGCTGTCATCGATCTTAAAATCGCAGCTCTAACAGGAAGCAATCAAGACAAAAAGCTCGAGAAGAAAGATTTCCAAAAGCTGGTAAAAAAGATTCTGGAAACTTATCAATTAGAGGGTGCTATAACGGATGAACAAACCAAACAATTAGTTGATTTTGCTAGCAAGCTTTCTAATAGTCAGCTAAGCTCTGATAAAAACCTTGTCAAGTCCCTCAAAGCTCTAAACAGGATATCATTGAGAAAGCAGGAGATAGCTTTAATACGATTGATAGCAAGCTCAATACAGAAACACTACTGAAAGAAACCAACAAGCTTCCTTTGTACCTAATGATTGGACCGGGAGTCCTGATGCTCCTTGCAATCGGATTAATAGTTTTTCGTTTTCATACTCGACAAATCAAGAGGAAATAAACTATAAAAAAAACCAATGCTAGATGATTTCAGTTCAAATACGAAGTATTTTTAGAAACTTTCCTTAAGTGAGTGAGGAGGTTAGCTGAAATTATCCAGTGGATGATTTCAGCAATCCTGGAAGTTCCATGACTTAGTTTTGAACCTCAGGTTTCAAGCACTTTTCTCACTGAGAAAATTTCAAAATTGTTCGTATAATTTTAACAACAAGTAATCATCATTATTGATTCAAAGAGATTATTTTATGTAAGATAAGATTAGTGTGTATACAATAAAAAGCCATCGAATGATGGCTTTTTAATCTGTTACTTCGATTGAGAGATAAGGAATACCTAAGATTTTTCCGAAAATACCTAGAAAAGTCTTCCAAGCTGAGCCTTTAATGACAGCTGTTTGACCAGCTTTTACGATCACTTCCTTAGAACGTGTGAAGGCTCCTCTTTGATCTACGTAGACCTTAACCATATCAAGCCCTTCAGGAAGCGGAAGTGTAACGGTTTCATCTTTGCTTAAGTTGGCAACACATTCACCGTTAATATAAACGTTTACTTTCATTAATACACCTACAAGGCCAGTTTGACGCGAAACTGTAATTTCAGACATTTGATTCTCCTAACTTTATGAATTCCTTACTCAAAGGAATAGATTTAAAACTATCATAACATAAGTACGAGCTTCATACAAGAACCTGTTTCATTCTATATTATTTAATATTAATCTAACACCCAAATAGAGTTCACAAGTTCCGTCTATATTTTCTTTGTTTTTTGAATTAGGAAATTTTGCTCCTTGATATAGACTGCCTAGAACTGGTCTAGAGGTAGAGGTTATTTTGATTATAAACGCTGTCTTACATATATAAAAAAACGCTGAAATCAATGATTTCAAGCGTTATTTTATCAAGTCATTTTATTCCCACTCAACGGTTGCAGACTCCTTGAAAATCGCTATATAATAGGCTTTTTAAGGAGTTAGTAATTCTTTGGTGGGGTTTTTGGTGGGAATGTTATTTTGAAATTGATTGGTTCCCGTTGAAATGTACTAAGCTAGAAGATGGGAAAGAAACATTAATAATTCCGACCATTTCATTAGTGATAGCTTCATCAGCGCCATCCCATAGATGCGAGTAGTGTTTCAAGGTGATTTCAGGAGAAGAGTGTCCTAAACGTTTTGATAGAATAAGTACATCAGCATTTAATTCATTAATTAGTAGTGAGGCGTGGCTATGCCTAAGACCTTTCGCTTGGATAGGCTTTACGTGAGCAATCTTGGCGTACCTTTTAATAATCCTTGAGATTGTAGATTTTAGCATAGGTAAGCCATCGTATGAAAAGATAAAATCGTTCTCGTGTCCTAGTCCAATCTTTTTTTGAGCTTCACGCCATTTTTTTAACACATCAATAGTATCTTTATCTAAACTAATCATCCTTTTGCCGTCTTTAGTTTTCGTAAACGAATTACGAGTCCATTCTTTTTTGTTTTTAACAATAAGCATATGATGAACTCGTAGGCGTTGCTTATCAAAGTCAACATCATTCCATTGAAGGGCACAACCTTCATTTACACGTACGCCAGTCATGAAATATACCCAAATCATCACGAAGTTTAAATGTTCATATACATCTTCAATGTAAATTTGGGAAATAACAGCTTCAAATTCGCTCTTTGTCCAATATGGGACATTACTTTTCCCTTTAGGAATTGCATTAGATTGCTTAGAAATGTTTTTTTCCACATATCCCATTTGCAAAGCATAGTCCAATGATTTCCTAAACATGCCAAAGATGAGGCTAGCATATCCTTGTGAATATCCGGCACCATCCTCATCTTGACTAGTCAGTAACCATGTTCGAAACTTCTGGACTTGTTCGAGGGTAATCGAACGAAGTGTAGTGTCACCAAAACGATCACAAAGCTGCAAAAGATTTTTCTCTCGAACTGAAAATGTGCTGTTCTCAACTGTTGTTCTATAATATGGAATATAATGGTCTTCCATAAATTGCCGATATTTCATACGGTAGTTAGAATAACCTTGAGATTGATGATATTCATGTTTCAGCCGAGTTAATTCTTTATAAGCATCTGAGGCCGATTTAAATGGGTTCCCATGCTGATCTTTCCTAGATTTCTTTCGTACCCGTTTCCCAGTAACTCTATCTCGACTAAATTCGGTTTGAAGAAATATTTTCCGTCTTTATCAGAATATACTCCAGGAAAATTTGTTTTCTGTTGATATTGTGGCATTTATTCCTCCTTGTGAAGTGAAACACCCAAAATTTCTTCAACAGCACTGATTGGGACGTGCCCTAAACGTCGATTATTATAAAAGGCATACCCCTTTTGTACCATAATTAGCTTAGCTTGTCTAATAATTGAAATGGCAGTATAGGGATTGTAACCCATTTTAATTAAATCTTCTTTGTTCATTGTTTGTTTCATAATTAATAATCCTCTTGAAATTTCTATATTTTATTGCGATAATAGTAGTAAGTAATAGGTATTATTACTGAAATATTTTGAGTTTGTTTCTGACACCGACCAAAGTTTGGAAACAAGCTCTTTTTTAGTTCTAAAAAATTCACACATATCTATTTCCTTTCTCAAATATTAAACTCAAACTGTTTACATATAAATATATGCTTATTGTTATATCAAGGTTTACAGCCATAAATATAAAAAAAGTTATTATTTAATTTGCTTTTATTTTTTTATTGATCTCTAAATCTTTATCAGGGAATTTTTTTCTAAAACATGATTTCTAATTTTTATTTTTTTTGATTTCGAGTATTAGATTTTTATAATTTTCTTAAAAAAATATTATTTCTATAATCTAATGTATAATTTTTTTAAAGAATGTTTATGTGTATGAGTCGATGTAGTATCTTTATGACATCCTAAACCTTTTTTTCTCTAGCAACGTCTAGTGATTCATAAAATACTTTAAATATATCTCGAACGTGCCAAGTAATCATTAATCCAGTCTCGTTTTTTTCAGAATAATATTTTTTTCACTATTTTTGAAAATGTTCTATTATTGTTTTTTTGGTTCTACCTTTATTTTTTTGCTAAAACCAATATTTATCAATGCTAAAATTTCTTCGTCTAAAACCAAAGGGGACAAAAGTTGTAAGAGAGTAGTTGTTTACTTGCATTAAAAAATTCTTTAATATATTTTTTTAGGACCGTATTTTCTATACACATCTTCAAGTACTTTTTTTAGTTTTTGCTACTTGATTTTTTTCAATTAACTTTATATACACATTTATTGTTGAATGAAGTTTTGATTCCAAATATTCTATCAATTGTGCATCATTCAGTAAATCTAAGGAATTGGTTCCCAATAATTCTTTTATTTTATTTTTCTTTAATACTAGTTCAAATCTTTGGACATTAATATTTTCTAGTTTTGAACCCTCTCTTCTAATTTGTCTTTTTCTTTTTGCTTTTTCAATTTTATCGTAAAAAACAGTTAATTCATCAGTACTAATCTTACAACTCAAAATTGGATAGTCATAGTTGTCCTTTTTACTTTTCTCATTTCCAAAATTTGGAGAGTTTCCTGATGAAAGACATTTGTGTAGAAAACTTCTGAGTTGAAGGTTGGGAGTTTTATCAAAAGCAATAGTATAAGCGAGCTCAATTTCGAGAAAAAGAGCAGTCGAGTATGTAATGATAATACCGTAATTATTTTTAATAAAATCGATTGCGTTTGATAATCTATTTTTAATCTCCTTAATACCAACCGTCTCGAAATTTAAACCTCCATGAATTAATTCAATGTAACAGTAGGGTGTTTTAAAATCTGATGTATCAAAAGAAATAGTGATTTTCCCGAAAAATTCTGATTTAATATCTAAACTAAGTAACTCTCCATCTATAGAGGTTTTTAGATTACATGAACTATCCTGATTTAAATTCTTAATTTCTACACGCTCTACAGAAAAATCCTGTAGGGATAATTTACATTTATCTATTCCAGCAAAACAAGGCATTGATGAGAAAACATCTAATATACTATTTTCATTATTGATTTTTTCTTCTAAAAGCCTTTGCTTTTCTTCCGGTGTTAATTTTCTTCTAGCCATTCTATTAAGTTCCTTTCATATAGTATTTTGATAAAGTATGTTGTTTGGGCTAAGATCAACATCTTTTTCTAAAGGTTAGTTAATTTTTTTAAGTTTCCATTTATTTACCTCCTTACTTATATGTATGCCATAAATCTTGCTAAAAATACCTATTTTTTTTTAAAAAAATGAAAAAAATTTTTTTAAAAAAACAAAAAAACACTCAATTTTGAGTGCTTTAAAAAACGCGTCGTAACAAGGATTTGAAGGGAGAAGTAAGTTTTTATCTACTTTATTTATTTTTTTAAAAATTTTTTTCTATTTTTTTAATTTAAATTTAGGATGTTGAGAAAAAGATTAATAATTTCAGTACGATTTTTATTTAGTTTAATTTTTTCGATTAAAAGTTGAAGGTTAATGTTTAAAAAGTTGATACTGTCAATAATTTTGTGTAAACACTCTAGTAGAGTTATGGAGTTTTAATCAAATAAGCTTTCAAGTGTGTCAGAACATTGTCCAAACCCTTTATGGATTCGTTGACTTTGCTTGAAGTTATAAGCTTTAAACAAAGTAACTAAGTAATGTTCCAGAGCCTCCTCGTTAGGGAAAATAACTCATTTGACAAGGGAAAAAACATTTTTTTGTGAAATGGGATTTCTTGCCTTAGAAACCAGGCCTACAATTATTATTACAATCGTAATCGCCAAGGGAGAGGACTGCAAGGGATTCTTGAAAAAAATTTTTTAGAAGGTTAGGGGATGGACTTGACGTGTCTAGGTCATCTGGTATGATAGAAACAGAAAGAGAGGAGAGGTCAAAAATGAAATTATTACATACATCGGATTGGCATATTGGCCGGACCTTGAATGGCTATAGTCTGCTGGAAGAGCAAAAGTACGCTTTTGAGCAGATACTGGCGATTGCTTTGGCAGAAAAGGTTGATGGGGTTATTATTGCGGGGGACCTCTATGATAGTTCGGTGCCCAAAGCGGACTTTGTGACCACCTTTGAGCAGATGCTGAGGGAGATGAATCTGGAGCACCAACTGCCTATCTATGCTATCTCGGGTAACCATGATAGTGCCAAGCGGCTTAATTTTAGCCGGGAATGGATGCAGCACCAACAGCTTTATCTCAATACCTTTATTGAAGAGGCCATGAGTCCAGTCGAGACGGAGGACTGTCAGCTTTTCCTCCTGCCTTATTTTGACCCGATGGATGCTCGGATCTACCTACAAGAAGAGCAGGGCTGGTCAGATGAGGAGGCCAAGAATGTTCGGACTCTGGTGGATGCCATGCAGGCCTTGCTTCCCCTCTTGGTGGCCCGGTTTGCTCCTGGTAAAAAGCATATCCTCGTCACCCACTTTGCGGTTACTGCCTCAGGCAAGGATCCTCAAGACTTGACGAGTGAGACCAGCTCGACTGTAGGTGGCCTTGCGACTCTGAATTCAGCGATTTTTCAGACTTTGACTATGTGGCCCTGGGGCATATCCATACCCATCATGCCTCCCCTAGTGAGACGGTGCAGTATTCGGGTAGTCCGGTCAAATTTAACGTCAAAGAGGCTGGAACTGATAAGGGAGTCTATATCCTTGAGTTTGATGAAAAGGGGGTAGAGAGTCGTTTTGTCAAGCTGGAGCAGGAAACTGACCTGGTCGCTCTCAAGGAGGATTGGGAGACTCTGACAGATCCTGGCTTTTATCAGACTCAGCCTTGTCATCAAGCTTGGTTTGCCATCCAGGTGCAGGACTTTGATCGCAATGAACATGTGGGCAAGAACCTGCGAGCCCAGCTGGAGCAAATTTATGGGACAGTTGTGGAGCTAGACTATAGCTACAAGCAGGAGACCATTCGTAGGTCTAGGGGGCGTAATGTAGAAGAGCTGGATGAGTCGACCATTATCGGGGATTTCTATCAGGAAAGCACTGGCCAGTCTCTGAGTTCGGCCCAGTTGGAGTTAGTAGAGGATATTTTGACGAAGATGAGTAAGGAGAAATCATGAGACCGATTGCTTTAAAACTATCTTATTTTGGGCCTTTTGAGTCAGCAGATATTGATTTTCGAAACTTTATAGAATCACCAATTTTTCTGATTTCTGGTGATACGGGAGCTGGGAAGTCAACGATTTTGGATGCCATGTCCTATGCTCTTTTTGGGGCGACAACAGGGAGTCGTGGTCCCAAAGAGGTTCGGAGTCAGTTTGCGACTGTTGAGGAAAAGACCCAGGTGACCTTTTACTTTGAGCAGGGGAGTCATCTGTATAGAGTCGTGCGTTCGCCAGAGCAAACGCTTATGGGCACGCGTAAGGTCAGAAATCAAGCGCCTGAGGCCTCTCTGGCCATTGTTAATGGGGTTAATGGCAAGGAACTTCAGAGTCTGGCTAGCAAGCCCAAGGATGTAGGGCTTGAAATTGCAGGCATCCTTCGCCTAGACCATGAGCAGTTCAAGAAAATCATTCTCCTGCCGCAAAATGATTTTTCTCGCTTTCTCAAGGACTCGTCAGAGGAGAAAAAGAAGATCCTCAAAAAAATTTTTGGAACAGAGGTTTTTGAGGACTTCCAAAGTCGGCTTAAGGATCGATATATTTTGGCCAAGTCAGCAGACGAGGAGGCGACAAGAGCGCTCCAGGCTCACTACCAGTCAGATACATGGACCCCAGAAGAGCAGGATAAGATTGAGGATGCTTTGGAAGCAGACCGGTTGGAGGAGACAGTTCGTGGGCTCCTCCAGGTGCGTAAGGAAAGTCATGAGCTGGCTAAAAAGGCCCATCAGGAGGCAACAGCAGAGCGAGAACGGATAGATGCGCTCTATCAGACAGGTCAGAAACTGGCGCGGGACTTTAAGAGTTTAGAGGATTTGCAAGCGGACTACCAGGAGCAAATTCTGGATAAAGCTGATGAGCAGGCTGAAAAAAAAAGGTCGTCTGAAGCAACTGCGTTGGGCAGAGCAACTAGCTAGTGATGTTGCTAAAATCGACCAGGCTAGTTCTGATGAGAAGGCTAACCGAGACAAATTAAAGGTACTCCAAGCGGAAAGCCAGGATCAGAAAAAGGCCATAAAAGACCTGGTTGAGCGGAAGAGCGAGCTCTTTAAAAGGGAAAGGGAAATCGATCGCTTACGAGAAGAACTAAAAAAGCTACCGACTCAGATTTTTAAAGCTAAGCAGTCCAAAGACAAGCAGGACAAGATTGATCAAGCCCAGCTGGAGCTAAGCAAATTTCAGGCTCAGCTTAAAGAAAATCAAGCTCAAAAAGAAGAGCAGAGTGATAGATTGGCTCAGCTAGAGGAAAATGTACTAGATCCAGCTTTACTGGATGCAGAAAAAGTTCGACTTGATGCCATGTCTAGCTTTATTGATGGGCAGCTGAAGCCCCAGGCAGCGAACTGCGACAGTGCTCTGAAAAAGGCCAAACAACTGGAGATAAAATGGAAGGACTATCAAAATAAACTGCCTCAGCTAAAAGAGGAATTTGAACAGGCTCAACGGGAAGTTCAGGCAAAGGAGAGGAATCGGCGCCAGATGATGATTGCCCAGCTCCAGGAGGATTTAGTTGAAGGTCAGGCCTGCCCAGTTTGTGGAGCGGAGGACCATCCCTTGGCTGAAAATGGTCATAGGGTATCCAATGAAGAGTTGATCGATCTGATCCAAAGTGTCGACCAGGCCCAAGCTCAGTATGACCAGAAACGGTCAGAACTGGACGTTCTGCAGGAATCGATTGCTAGACAAGAAGAGGATTTTCAAATGCAGAATAAGGAATACCAAGACTACCAGGATCAGTTGAATGCCAGCTATAAGCAATTCCAAGCCAGGTTTGGTGGGGAATTTCAGACGACTTTGACCTAGCAGCTATTCAGGAAGGCTTCAAAGAGCAGAAGGATAGCTTTGAGGCTAAGTCGAAGCAAAACCAAGAACTGCAGGCTCAGGCTGGTCAGCTTAAGGCCAGTCTCCAAGAGCTAGACCAGGCTCTTAACTTAGTACAAAAGGACCTGAATGCGACTAGTTCGAAGATTGAGAGCCTGGAAGAAGAAATCGCAGAGCTGGATGTCAAGGTTGGCAGTCAGGAACTAGAGGCCCTGCAGAGCGATTGCCAAAAGCAAGTTCAAGGCTATGAGGAGCAAAAAGAGCAACTGGAAAGCCAGCTGAATAAGAATCAGGAGCAGCTTAGTAATTATCAAGGTCAGATCAAGACTCTGGAGTCAACTCTGGCAGACCTTGGTCAAGTCCTTGAGGAGACAGGCAGGAAATTAGCCGAAAAATTAGCAGCAGCGGATGCTCTGACCCATGAGGAAGCGGTCGCTAGAACCTGGATAGATGCCGACCAAGAGCTGGAGGAGCTGAACAGGCAGATCACCCGGTACGAGACCCATGAGGAGCAATTGAAAAAGGATATCCAGCAGCTCGAAGAGAGCTTGTCAGACCAAGAGCGTCCTGATCTAGTCAGCCTAGAGAAAAGCAGACAGGATTCGATTAAGGCGGCTGAAATTCAGGCTAGCCAGGTGACCAGGGCTGAGGCAGCTCAAGCCCAGGCATCAAAAGAGTTCAAGGCGATTGAGAAGATTTTGAGCCAGCAGGCTGACTCCAAAGCTGCCTTTCAGTCTCTCCAACAGCTCTACGATGCCATGTTTGGAAAGACAGGGGGAGACAAGCTGGATCTAGAGACCTATGTCCTCCAAAGCTATCTGGAGCAGATCCTTAGCTATGCCAATGCCCACTTTATCAATCACTTGTCCAATAATCGTTATCAGTTTGAGCTGCCAGAAGAGGCGCGTGACCGCAGGAGTAACCGGGGTCTCGATATCAATGTCTATGACAATGAGACTGGTGAATCTCGCTCAACGGACACCCTTTCAGGCGGTGAGACCTTTATTGCAGCTCTGTCCATCGCTCTTTCCCTCAGTGAAGTCGTGCAAAACTCTTCGCGTGGGGTGCCAATCGATGCCCTCTTTATCGACGAGGGATTTGGCTCGCTGGATCAGGAGACCCTGCAGAAGGCCATGCAGGTCCTGGAGGAAATCGGTGAGAATCGCTTGGTCGGAGTTATCAGCCATATCGAGGAGATGAAGGCCACTATCCGCCAGCAGCTAGTCATAAAGAAAACAGGCAATGGACGCAGTCAGGTCAAAGTGAGTGTTTAGGAAATTAGATTAGACAATAGAGGTTCAGGAAATTTCTGAGCCTCTTTGTTCTGTCATAGGTGCTGGAAAAATAAGTCTAAAACTTGTTGGGGTTTTGATAAGGGATGTCGCTTTTTGACCTGGTTTGACTCGAGTAGATTTCCTAAACGGATTTATTCCTTTTTGTGTTTACACAACTTATTTTACACTACCAAAAAGTTATTTAGTTTGCTTGTGCGATTAACTTATAAGCATAGGATTTTTGAAACTCTTCGGGTCGATTGTGTCCAAGCGCACGGGATACAATTAAACAAGCCTTTCGATCAAGGACAACGCCTTTTAATTCCCCTCGTAGATAAATTTTTTCCTTTTTATCCTTGATGTCTTTTGGGTCTCGTGCGACAAGAAGATAAAGGCGTTTTGCGTATTCAGCACGATATTTGTGAGGTTTAAAGCAGATGGAACTTGAAATACACGCTTTTTACCAGCTAGCCTAAATTCTTCAACAAGCCTCTCTAATTCTTCTTTGTCTCGCGTAATAATCGGAACCCAACGATCTCGTGCTCCTTTTGTTTTATGCTTTTTACCAATGATTTTAAGATAGTATCGACCATCTTCACGTTGATGTAGAGAATCACCTGTAATAGCTTTTAATTCATTTTTACGTAACCCAGTGGCAGATACGATTGAGAACCAGTGATTATTTGTTTCTTCAGACATCCTGTCGTCATTAGACTTCAAGCGATTATTCTTTTTGTCGGCTCGATATCGAATATCCGTTGCAATAAAAGCAGTAGAAGATACACCTAAGACTTTGGCTAATGCTGCTTTATAGGTTGACTGGGTTGGAGCAGAAAGCCCTGAATTCTTACAATGTTCTAAGTATTGATTCACTAAGTCAATCCATCCCTCAATATCATTAGATTCATCAAGAGCTTCTAAATCTTCGGCAGTGGTTATTGAGGCAACAAAGGAAGCGAATCTGCTCCAGGAACCGGCGTAGTTATGAAGAGTTCGGTCTGTATGGATTAAATGAATGTCTTCTCCCGTTTTTTTGGATTCATTTCGCTTGATACCTTTCCCTTTTTTAAAGCGCGTGACTAGATTAGTTAGTCCTTTTGATTGGACGAATTGTTTACGGACTTCGAAAGTGGTTAGAGCGTCCATCTGTTGTTTCTTAGCTTTCTCTTTAGCTTTTCGTCGTTCAGCACGACTACGTTTCTTTTTTGCCATAATTCTTTCCTTTCTATTGTAGATTGTGTACTTTTAAAGAAGATCTTAAGAAAAATCTTAAGGTCTTTTTTATTCAAGTTGAAGTAGTGCAGTGACATAAAGCTTATATTCACTGGTCTAGTATCTTCCCTTTGCTGAGGGCGCTTCTTAATTGATGGCTAAGAAGATAACCAAGTCATTTTACAACATGACAAGTTGACTCAATTCAAATAAGATGTAGAGTTCCATCTTGCAGATAAAAATCTGTTGTTTTTTCTTGTTAGTCTTTTTCAGGTTTAAATGCTCTGAATTTAGCGACTGAGCTAAGCTAGTTTTTGTATTTGATTTTTAGACTTTTGTTATTTACTTTAGTTTTTATACTTTGATTTTTTACTTTGTTATGATCAAAAAATTTTTTTAAACTGCTGTTGACATTACTTTTATTATCTATACATTTATTTTTTACTGGTAAATGAAATACAAAAATTGGTTCCTGTTATTTACTTTCGTTTTTTACTTTTATTCTTTACTTTGTTACGATCAAAAAATTTTTTTTTAAACTGCTATTGACATCTCTTTTATTATCTATACATTTATTTTTTTTTAGTTAATGAAATACAAAACTGGTTCTTTCCTAACCCAGCTTAAACCTACTGTTTCCACGATAGCTACCTCCTTTCAAACATAAAAAAACGTAGCTATATTAGTTACGTCTCTACTCAATCAATTATTTATATATTATTAGTATGCCATAAATCATAAAAATAAAAAAATTAGGATAAGATTTTTTTACGTTATTCACTTTTACCTAGTACTGTGTGTTTAGCGTGACTTACACATACGTTCCTGTCAACGCTAAACACACAGAAAAAAATCAGAATCGCAAAAATTGAGGGATGAGAGAAAGAGGAAAAAAACTACAAAAAAATTAATAAGAGAAACAACTTATGTATCGTTTTTTTCTTAATTATTTTTTTTATTTTTGGAATTTATGGCATACTAAAAATTATAATAATACTTACGGAGGAAACCACTATGTTTCTAAAATATTATTCACTCATTAACTATATTCTCTATAAAAATCGCAGAGAATTCGAAAACTCATTTGATTGCTACCCCAAAAAGACAGTGTATGAGTTCCATATCAGGGAGTCTACAGGAGGAATGAAAATTAGACAAAAAGAACATAATGCAATTCATGTTAGCCTATTTTCTAATAGTGGAAGTTATATTACACTTTACTTAAGGAATTTTACGCCAGAAGATTTGGTGGCTGTGATGAATTCATTAATCAAGCAGAAGAAAGAACTTGGATATGAGCGGTTGATTTGCTTGTTATCAGAGCTCAAAAATGATGAACGCTTAAGTTTATTGATGAAGTTATCCAAAATGAAATAAATATACTTGGACGAGTATCTCAGTGTGTTTTTGTGGTAAATTTGTCTTTAAAATAGATAAGATAGATTATTTGATAAAGCCATTGTATTAGATGATTGGTTTGCCAACAATGTAACAGATAAAAACGCACCAAAATTGGTGCGTTTTTATTTTTTATGCTATAATAGAAATAAATAAAAGGAGGATTTACATGATTGGAGAAAATATAAAAACGTTACGTAAAACACATAAATTAACCCAGCCTGAGTTTGCCAAGATTGTTGGTATCTCTAGAAATAGTCTGAGTCGTTATGAAAATGGGACAAGTCGAGTTTCGACAGAATTAATAGATCGTATCTGCAAGAAATTTAATGTTTCGTATGTCGATATCGTAGGGGAGGAAAAAATGCTTACACCAGTAGAAGATTATCAGTTAACTTTGAAAATTGAAGTGATTAAAGAACGAGGGGCGAATACCTTAGCACAACTTTATCGTTTTCAAGATGAACAAGGAATTGCATTTGATGATACTTCTAATCCTTGGGTTCTAATGAGCGATGATTTGTCTGATTTAATTAACACGAGGATTTATCTTGTTGCAACTTTTGAGGATATAGAGCGATTTAATGGCTATTTGGATGGCATTGAACGTATGCTAGAACAAGCTAGTCATCTGGTGGTGGCTTAATGAAACTAGAAGAATTTAGTCAAGATAATTTTGAACAAGCCTCCAAACGGCTTATCCGTTCTTTAACTCGTGGAAAAACAACCTCATCTCATCCTAAGGCTATTTTGCTCGGTGGACAGAGTGGTGCTGGGAAAACAACGATTCATCGTATTAAACAAAGGGAATTTCAAGGTAATATCATTATCATTGATGGAGATAGTTATCGCTCTTTTCATCCGAACTACCTTGGCCTACAGGAAAAGTATGGTAAAGATAGTGTGGATTATACCAAAGTATTCGCGGGACAAATGGTTGAATATCTTGTAGATGAGTTGAGTAAAAAAGGTTATCATTTATTAATCGAGGGTACCTTGAGAACAACAGAAGTTCCCCGAAAAACGGCCCAATTATTGGCAACTAGAGGATATCAAGTCTCACTTGCACTGATTGCGACCAAGCCAGAATTGTCTTATCTCAGTACCTTGATACGTTATGAGGAGCTCCATGCTATAGATCCTAGTCAAGCGAGAGCGACTCCCAAAAGAGCACCATGATGGAATTGTAGAACATTTAGTTGATAACTTACGAGAGTTAGAAAATGATAAGATTTTTTTAATCAAATTCAAATTTATCAAAGAGATCAATTGTGTGTTTATGATTCGGAAGTAGATCAAATCTCAGCAGAGAAGTTTTTACAAGAATGCCTCTTCGGAAAAATGGAGTAAGGTGGAGGAAGAGATGTTGAAGATGAGTCAGGAACGGTTGAGAGAGTTGTGATGGAAGAACGGTAATAGTGGTATTTTCTAAAAATTATATTTAGATAAGATAATTAATTGGAAACTCAAGAAATAATCGTATAAAGTGATATAATAAAAGTTAGATATAACAATTTAATTTAAGGAGGGACTCATGCCAACTATACAGTCACAGTTTATTAAATTTCACGATACCATTAAGCTAGACGCTGACGACAAAAAGGTATTAATTGACAAACGTACAGAGGTTGAAGAAGCAATAAATAAAGGTGTTTCAGAATTTGGAAAAAAAGCTTTTTTTCAATCAAGGAAGTTACTCAACTCACACGGGTATTTTTGCCAATTGATGAAGGGGATTATGACTTAGATAGAGGTTTAAAAATCGATGTTGATAGATATTCGTATTCTCCTAAAGAGGTAAAGAATTTTATTTTTGATGCATTAGTCTCCGAATTTGGTGAAAATAGAGTTAAAGTAAAAAATCCATGTGTGACAGTATCATTTCCTGAAGATAGTGTTCATATTGATATAGCGGTGTATTGTACTGAAAATGATAACTATTTTTTTAGCCAGGGGAAAAACTGAATAGTACTGATGAAAACATTAAATGGGAGGAAGCGGATCCTGTAGAATTAACGAAAAAAATTAATAATGCTATGGAGAACTCCGAAGACAGAAACCAATTTCGGAGAGTAATTCGTTACTTAAAAAAAGATGGAAAGATCTCAAATTTAAAAAAATCAAGATAATAGACCGACAGGCATTGGGATTTCAGTATTTGCTGTTAAAAAAATTTTTACTGTATGCAAAAAAATGAAGACTATTTATCTGGGAATACTACCTATGATGATATTTCAGCTTTAAGAAATTTAGTAAATACTATGATTAATTCATTTTCGAATACATATGATGTTGATAGAAACTTATTTTATCCGAGATTAAAGGTTTTCTTACCGGTTAAGCCATATACTGATGTATATGAAAGGGTATCAAATATACAAATGGAAGCCTTTAAGAATAAATTAGAAAAATTAAGAGATTCACTCGACGAAGCAATATATTCTACTGATTTAAGTGAATCTACAAAATTATTGAGTAAACAGTTTGGTGATGATTTTCCTGTTATTGAACAAAAAGAGACAGCAGAAAACTTTGGAACTCGGGCTATAATCAGTGATTATCCAAGTGCTTAGAGGCATGTATGTTAGAAAAAAAAGAAATATTCCAGATATACTTTGACGAAATACCTTCAGAGAACTTGGAGTCCGAAGATAAGGAATGCTATTTTTATCAATACAAAAAATTTACCTTAAAAATTATCATTTCTAATGATTTTCCCCATTCACTTCCTGAAATCTATCTTTCAAATTATATGGATTTTAATAAATGGTACAGCCATGTCGGTTCCGAAGGGAAATTGTGTTACATTTCAGAAGATAATTTAATTTGGGACTTTAATAATCCAAGTGGATTATTAAAAGATTGCTGTGAAAAAAAGTAAAGGAATTACTGGATAGTTGGGATACACCAAAAAAATGACCGAAGAGCTCAGGAAAGAGTTCCTGTCATATTGGTATATCAGTTGTTTGAAGTCAAAACCGAAATATATAGATATTCAAAGTTATTTATCTAGGGTCAGTACATTTGAGAAACATGAATTGGTCCTGTCAAATCAGAAATACCATCTTTTTTTAATTATGGTTCTCAACTCAAAGAGAGTATTGCGCCACAATCTAAAAAAAGTAGAGATGTTTACATACTTCCACTTAAAGATTCGAATCCTGTGATTCCTCCTAATCCCCTGAATGAACTAACAGAAGCAACGTTTAAGAAAAATGATCACAGGGAATCTATCTTCGGGTGTTAGACGTCGCTTCCAAAAAAATGGTGTAAAACGAAACGAAAGTCATTCATATTAATTTTATCACTTCCTATATCTGATAATGATTATGTTTTTGTTTGGTGCGCTTTTTGAGTCTAGAACTTCCAAATATCCATTTAAAAATTGATAATAAGGTACCACAAAAAAATAAAGATAGAAAAAAATTGGTTCTAAGGCTAAAAAAATCAAAAAAATGGGAGTTTCAATATTACTCCAATATATATTACAAGATTCGACAAGGAGTATAGAGTGAGTAGGACATCCCAAGAATATGATTTTCTGAATAAAAAAAGTTGTAATTGTTGGACTTGGATCTGTAGGATCATTTGTTGCAAAACAATTTATCCAAAATGGGTATAGAGAAACTTCTTTTTAATAGATCCTGATTTTTTTAACGGTCGATAACATTTCAAGACACTACTTAGGTATGGATAGTATAACAGATAATATTCAAAAAAAGTAGACGCTTTAGAAGATAGATTGAAAAAAAGAAAAATCCTGATTTAGAAATTGAATGTGAGGGTATCCGATTTCAAGAAATAGTTCGGAAGAATCCAAATTTATTTTATGAATATGATTTTTGTTTTTTTCTTGTGTCGGAGATACTAAAACTAATTTTTGAAATTAATCATTTTTTTCAGAAAGATTGGAAAAAAACGGTATTGTATTGCTGGTTAGATCCATATGGAGTTGGGTATCATAACCTACTAGTTTCTCCGCAAAAATAATGGATGCTATATGTGTATGAACTATGAAGATGGGCGTCTTGTTAATAATAGAGCCTCTTTTGCAGAGAAAAAAATCAAATATTTGAAAAAAACGTCTAGCTAGCTGTTATTCTTCATTTATTCCTTATAATGTTATTGCGCCTAGTTCTTTTGGCAAATAAAGCTATAGAAGTATATTTACAGTACTTGGATGGGGAATTTTCTTCTGAAAAACAGACTAGTATCAGAAATTGGTTCAGATAAACAGTTTGGAAAAAGAAGGATTTACATATAGTGTTCGATACTACAATTGTTTAAAAAAATAGTGATTTATTAAATATTTCTTTTAAGAATAAATACATCTTGTCCAGAGTGTAACGGAGAGTATAAAGTTGATATATGTAAATCTGAACAATAAATATCAAATTGTAATACCATCTGATATTTTAAATTCATTACTAGAGTTTAGACAACTGGGTTTTGAACCTGAAGCAGGTGGTATTTTTGTTGGTAAGAGACTTTTAAATAATTCGATACTTATTGTAAATTTTTCAGAACCACAGGATAATGATTTAAGAAGTAGATTTAAATTTTCAAAAACTTCTCCAAACCATCAGAAATTTGCAGATGATTATTTTGGTAAAAGTTCAGGTTTTATAAGTTTAATTGGAGAATGGCATACCCATCCTGAAGATATACCTACTGCATCTTGTGTAGATATTAACTCATGGGAAAAAGTTATCTCAGATAATGATGACAGATTGTTCTTTTTGATAATTGGGCTTCAGGCTGGTAGATTCTACTTTAGGGAATCAAATAAGTGGCAATCAACTCTAATCTATTTTAAGGATGTATAGATACGTATGAATAGAAAAAATAAATTATTTAAGAAATGTTTTTTTGGTCTCAAAAAAATTTTTATTTACCATTAGTATTAATTTTTTTATATTTCCAATTCTGATTTGCGATCTGATTGGGAAGAGTTTGACCCTAGTTGAAGTTGAAAAAATATCAAATACCAATCTTTTTACAAGAGCTATTTTTGAAATAATTCCTGATAATTCTATCGCTACTTATACAATTCTTTATTTGTTAATCTTTACTTCATTATTGATGATTTTCAGAAAAAATAATGCGGAACGAATATTTAATGATGGTCATTCTGTATATCTTCATAACTGTTATAAAAAGACTGTGGATCGCGACCAATATATTAGGGTTATCGAAAGTTACAACTTATAGGTGTCTCAATACCAATGCAGTTTGAACTTATTATTAATGGAGTTTTTTCAGAGTTTATCTCCGAATCATCTGTTGTGCAATACGACAAATTTAAAGGAGAAATTATTGTTGAGTATCCAATTGAAAACAAAAAGAATAAGGTTGTCAATTTATTAGTGTGTGATACATATGATATTCCTTTAGAAAAAGTTAGCGACTGACTATTTGGAAAAATACAACAGTAAAAAAATTTCATCACAACGAAAGTATAGTGGTAACAGATATAACAATCCTAAATTAGTTAGTACAGTTCGAGAAGAAACGCAAAAAATAGTTAACGCCTATAAAGAGGTCAATCTTTTTATGACAACAAATCCTTTAAATACACAAAAAATCGTAGGGACTTCATTCTTAACATTAGATAGATCAAGTTTTGATAGAGTATCGGTTATACAGATGGATGAAACAAAAAAATTTATAAAGATCAATTTATAATATACAAAAAGATAACATGATGGGGCATTATAATATTCCAATTAATGTTTGATAGCATTCTAGCTTCTTGAACTTGCCTGCTTATCCCTTTATTATCTTAATGTTGATAATTCAATCTGAATCATACCACTATAAATCCAATTGTAAATTGTTTTTAAAAAGTCACTGTCTGTCTATGTTTGCACTATTTTAGGTCTCATGAGTTTTTGGTGTACTATATTTTAGAATTTATCTATTAAAAGTGTACAAAACAATAACAATTTAAATGGTGTGAACTTTTTGGTAAAATTCACACCATTCAAATGAAAGTTATTCAAATTAGATGAAATTGTTCTTTCTGAAAACGCGGGGAAACATTGATTTTAAGCGAATATTAAAATTTATTCAAATAAAAATGTTTCCAACCAGGTCTTAAGAAAGCTCGTAAAAGCATCACAATTATCAAAAACGTTAATCAACACGCTTATATCAACGTTTACAGACATTTAAGAAATTTCTCTTGGATGTCTTTTTTTGTCTAGCTAAATTTTTACAAATTGGGCAATTTAGGTTACTCAATAATATAAAAAAAGATAAAAAAATTTAAAGTTCGAATTTTAATTTTTAAAAAAAGTAATTATTATTGAATATCTGTTCAAACATTTTTTTCTTTTCTAAGGTTAATATAAGTATATATACTTTAAAAAAAGGAAGTCAAACATCTTGCTCATAGATTTTTTTGCATTTTTTTAAAAAAATACATTTTGTCATATAATAATGTGGAAAAATTGACGGATTCCTTAAATAATCATATAATATGAATATGTAAACCCTTACATACTATTCTACTTATACTTGATAAAATGCAAGTTCTTGAGGATCTATAAATATATAGACACTCTTCTATTTATAAAGTGAAATAAAGAATCACGGAGAAAGTTTATGGATATTAAAGAGACATTCAACCAGCTAGACAATACAAAATTTAATGATTTCAATAATCGCCTTGAAGGTTTTGAGAAACTTTTTAAAGACAAATATTATTTTACCCATCCCGAAGATTTTAGCTCAATCTTTAGCATTTTGGTAAAGTATGGAAAAAGTACAAGTAAATATATTTTATCGAAAGGAGAGATATATGAGTGAAATAGTTATTAATGCTCAGAATTTATCTAAAAATTTTTATAATTTTGATTCAAGACTCCCATTTATCAAGAGATTTTTGAAACGTAATCAAATAACGATTCGAGCTGTTCAAGATATTAGTTTTACGATTAAGAGAGGGAGTATAGTTGGCTTTATTGGGAGTAATGGAGCTGGTAAATCCACAACGATTAAAATGTTGACTGGGACTCTTTATCCTAGTTCCGGAAAATTAGAAGTGAATGGAGAAATTCCATTTAAAAGAAGTATAAATTTTAGAAAAAAAATTTCAATAGTAGTAGGAAATAAATTACAGTTATTTCAAGATGTTTCGGCTATGGATTATTTCAATTGATTGGTACTTTATATGAGGTAGAACCGGCGATTTTACAAGAACGAATTCAGGAATTAAGCAATTTGTTGAATGTAAAAGATCAGCTTTACCAGCAGGTCCGGACCCTCTCTCTTGGACAAAAAATGAAAATGGAGTTTATCGCGGCATCTTTAACAAGTCCGGAAATATTATTTTTAGACGAGCCTACTATAGGGTTAGATATACAGTCTAAAAAAAGATATCAGAACATTTTTTTAAAGAAAAATGAATGAAGAATGTCATACTACTATTATTTTAACGAGTCATGATATGGATGATATTTCGTCTGTTTGTGACGAATTAATCGTCATTGACAAAGGAAAAATTATTTTGCAGGAGTCAATGGATGTTATTTTATCTAAATTTTCTGATTTTAAATATTTAAAGATAAAAATGACATTAGATTTGGTACCAGAGTTATGCTCTGTTAAAGGAGTAGTAGTCATTTCTCAAACAAAAATCGGAATGTATACTAAAAAAATACCTAGAGATTTTTGTCTTTGAGACATTAGAATCAATCAATAAGCTTGTAGATATAGAAGATTTTGAAATATCAAATCTTTCTTTAGAAGAAATTATTTTACAAAAACTATTTTTACAAAAAAAGGAGCACAATTGAAAAAAAGAAATGTCTATTATTCTGATATCATTTCGATCTATTTTTGAACTATAAATCAAGTGTACTATTGTTAATGTTACAGGCAAGTATACAAATTATGATATCAGTATTTTTTTATGGACGTATATATATCAGAGTAACCAGATAAATATAGCAGGATATGATTTTACCTCAATGGTTCAATACTATTTGGGGACTATAATTTTTTTCATATTTTGTTTTTTTATCCAGTTGATTGGGAAATCAATGACGATGTTCATTCAGGAAATTTTTTTTAGCATATTAATAAAACCTGTTACTTTTTTTATAAGTATTATTTTTTTGTAAAATGCTTGGAGATAGGCTTGCTCATTTATTATTTATCATCATTCCTGTCATTTTATTCTCCAGTGTTTATTACAAGAATGAGTTATTAACCATTGAAATTCTTATTTTAGGAAGTATTGCAATTATTCTATCTATGGTTCTATGGTTTTTTTAATATCATGTTGTGTAGGTATGCTTTCTTTTTGGTTAGAAAAATATTTTTTTTGTCCTTACTGTTAAAGAAATAGTAATTCAGTTTTTATCAGGAATATTATTGCCTTTAAGTTTTTTTCAAATAATTTTTCGTCTGTTTTTTTAGATGTATTACCTTTTTAAATACTTAGTATATGAACCGCTTCAGATGTTTAGTAATGATACATATAAATTAATAGACTATTTGAGAATTATTTGTATTCAATTGATTTGGTGCATCATTTTTTTATATTATATCAAGATTCATATTGAGAAAAAGGAGTGGAGCACTTCTCAAATGTGGGAGGATAAAAATGTTTAGAATAAAAAGTAATTTTTTTAGGCTACTTCATTTTTGGTTTTAAATCTGATATGAATTTTCATTTTGACTTCTTTTTGTGGTCTATTTTCGTCGATACTGTGGATTGGTTTTACCTATTGTATTTTTTTAGATTGATTTTTCTTAAACATAGACTCTTTTTAATGGTTGGGACTATTATCAAATTTTTATTTTTGGTAGGTTCCTACACTATTGTAGATGGAGTTATGATGGGATTGTTAATTAGAAGTATGGGAATTTTTAGAATCAGATATTTTTGAGTGGTAACTTGGATCAAATTTTATTGAGGCCGTTTGATACTCAGTTGTTCTATATTTTTTTAGATCATTTAATTTAGTTCAATTCGTGAATACTTTTTTTGGTCTTGCGATCATTTTTTTATAAGTTATGGAAATTTAAATGTACATTTAAATTCATTAAAAAAATATTATTTTATATCCTTTCTTTAATGTGTGGTTGTATTATATATTATTCAATTTGGTTTCTAATAACGATTAGTTCATTTTTGGTTCCCAACTAAATTTTTCAAAAAGTAGATGTATTTTTGAATTATATTGGAATTTCTAAGTATCCATATAATATTTTTTTACAGGTATTAACAGATTGATCACTATGTTATTTGTTCCCAATTTATTAATTGCCAATCCTGCAGTATTAATATTTTTTTAGGGAAAGATACATTGAACCTATTTTTTTCTATCAAATAGTTTTTTTACAGTTTTTTTGATTATTATCAGTCGTACAATTTTTTTAGAAAAAGGATTGAAAAAAATATGAAAGTGCAGGAAGATAAACAATGTTGTTCAGTTATATGTTTGACTAAAGGAAGTGATTCGCTGTACTTTGTTTTGTGGTCATTGAAACATCAGATAATTATAAACTATAATTTAAAGAATAGTATTATTAACTTATAGGTGCTAAGAAAAAATTTAAAGAAATTCCCTCATTCAATCAAACTTATTCATATTTTTTTTAAAAATAAGAAAAATAGTTGGATTTTGATGATGGTTGATATAAAGCTAAACTGAAAGTACCTGAAATCCAACTGTGTCAAACCAGGTCTTAAGAAAGCTCGTAAAGCATCAAATAATAGAAGAATAAAATTTAATATAAAAAAATCCCATCAGAATATTCTGGTGGGATTTTTGGTGGGGAACCAATCAATTTTGATTTGTTTTTAACCTTTTATAATAACTGAAAATGCTGTTAAATCAACCATTTCACTTCAAATCATGTTTATAAATCATTCCCACTCAACAGTTGCAGGTGGTTTACTTGTGATATCGTAGACGATACGGTTAACGTGATCAACTTCGTTTACGATACGTACAGAGATTTTTTGGAGTACTTCCCAAGGGATTTTGGCAAAGTCAGCTGTCATTCCATCAATAGAAGTGATAGCACGGATGGCAATGGTATAGTCGTAAGTACGACCATCTCCCATAACACCTACAGAACGAACGCCAGTGTTAACAGTGAAGTATTGCCAAATATCGCGGTCAAGACCTGCTTTGGCAATTTCTTCACGAAGGATAGCATCTGACTCACGAACAGTTTCAAGTTTTTCTTCCGTGATTTCACCCATAACACGGATGGCAAGACCTGGTCCTGGGAATGGTTGGCGCCATACGATGTGGTCTGGCATGCCAAGCTCTGTACCGAGAGCACGAACTTCATCCTTGTAAAGTGTGTTGAGTGGCTCAATCAACTCGAACTGCATGTCTTCTGGAAGTCCACCCACATTGTGGTGAGACTTGATGGTTTGAGCAGTATCCGTACCTGACTCGATGACGTCTGTATAAAGTGTACCTTGAGCAAGGAATTTCACATCTTTTAGCTTGCTTGCTTCATCATCAAAGACATAAACAAACTCGTTACCGATAATTTTCCGTTTTTGTTCAGGGTCAGATACACCTGCCAATTTATCCAAGAAACGTTTGGCAGCGTCTGCTTTAACGATATTCAAACCAAACTTACCACCAAGCATATCCATCACTTGGTCAGCCTCCCCTTTACGAAGGAGACCGTGGTCTACAAAGATACAGATCAATTGATCACCGATGGCTTTTTGAAGGAGAACCCCAACTACAGAAGAGTCAACACCACCTGAAAGTCCGAGGAGAACACGTTTGTCTCCAACTGTTTCACGGATTTGTTTGATTTGCATCTCGATGAAGTTATCCATAGTCCAATCGCCTTTGGCACCACAGATATTCAAGGCAAAGTTACGAAGGATATCATATCCATGTACTGAGTGACGAACCTCTGGGTGGAATTGGATACCATAGATTTCTTATCTGGGTTTTCAATCGATGCATACGGACAGTCAGCAGAAGTGCCTGTACGAACAAAGTCAGCAGGAATTTCTGTAACAGCATCCCCGTGGCTCATCAAGACCAATTGTTTGTCTGGTGTGCCAGCAAAGAGAGCAGAAGACTCCGTCAAGCTAAGCTCAGATTGACCATATTCACGGTTACCAGCATCACCTGCAGGAACAACCTTCCCACCAAGCTTGTGAGTTAATAACTGCATCCCGTAGCAGATTCCCAAAATTGGAATTCCAAGTTCAAAAATCTCTGGATCAATATCGAAAGATCCTTCTTCATACACTGAGTTTGGTCCGCCTGAAAGAACGATCCCAACTGGATTGATTTCACGCACTTCAGTCGCAGTAATCTTGTGGCTCTTCAATTCTGAAAAGACACCAATCTCACGAATACGACGAGAGATGAGCTGATTGTACTGGCTACCGTAGTCAAGCACGATGATTTTTTCAACATCATGCAAATCAGTTGATAGGTTTGTCATCTTTTCCCCTTCTTCTAGAAAATTCTTTTCCTCTATTCTAACACAAAAGCCCCTTCATTACCAATCAAGACTGACTAGGATTGAAGATTTAACAAAATTGCGCTACAATAGGTTATAACACACAGAAAGAGTAGCAAGATGATTCCAGCTTACATACAAATTCACGATCAAATTAAAGCCGAAATTGACCAGAAAATCTGGAAAATTGGACAACGCCTCCCTAGTGAGCGAGACTTGGCTGAGAAGTTCCAGGTTAGTCGCATGACCCTCCGTCAAGCTATTACACTTTTGGTAGAAGAAGGAGTACTGGAGCGCCGTGTTGGTAGTGGTACCTTTGTCTCTAGCACGCGCGTCCAGGAAAAGATGCGAGGGACGACTAGTTTTACTGAAATCATGAAGGCCCAAGGGAAAAATACCTTCGACACAGGTTATATCCTACAAACGCACCATTCCTAGCCTTCAAGAAGTAGATAAGCTTGGTATCGACAAGACTGAAACCATCGTTCGAATGGAACGGGTTCGTTATGCAGATGGTGTACCAGTCGTTTATGAAGTCACCTCAATTCCTGAGAAATTTATCAAAAACTTCAAAAAAGAAGAAGTGACCAGCCATTTCTTCCAAACCTTGGAAAAGCACGGCTATCGAATTGGCAAATCTCAACAAACCATTTACGCTCGCTTGGCCAAAGAAAAAATTGCTGAATATCTGGAAATCCCCAAAGGACAGGCCATCCTTGGTTTGACCCAGGTTTCTTATTTTGATAATGGTATCGCTTTTGAGTATGTAAAAAGCCAATATGTCGGAGAGAGGTTTGAATTTTATTTAGAAAATAATTAATTTACATAAATTATATTATGTAAATTATATAAGAAGTTTTTATGTCTCAAATTAAATTTGATGCTGTTGCAGCACCTCTCAGTGGACACCTTTATCCTATCCTCTTACTTTTAGCCTCATTATTGAATGACCCTAACTATGAGATTCGGATTTTTACAGGGCCTCAAAAGCTTAAAGTAGCAGAAGTTATGGGCTTTACTCTTGTCCCTATTATGGAAAACCAGGTGGTGCAGGGATTTTCTTACAATGCATCAAAATGAGATTCCAGCTTTAATCCTCCGGCATGACTATGACCAATATGATTACGCTATCCGTGGAGTAGAGGCAGGAGTGTCCTTGCAAGCTCCCAAGGACAAGAGTCAAAAGATCGCTCAAGCCTTTGAGCGATTACTTGCAAGAAAAGACTGGTCCCAACTCAAAGAGCTCCTAAAGAGAGCCTAGACCTATGATGCCACCAGCATCTTAAAGAAAGAAATTCATCGCTTAGTTAAAAAGGAGGCGCTATGAAAGTACTTGTAACAGGAGCAACAGGTTTTCTAGGAAAATATGTGGTAAAAGAGTTAGTAGCAGAAGGCTACTTTGTCCGTGCTTTTGGTCGGAATGAAGCAGTAGGACAAAGCTTAGTTTCAGACCAGGTGGAATTTTTCAAAGGAGATCTGAGTTCCAAGCAAGCAGTAGAAGAGGCCTGCAAGGGTGTTGAAATGGTCGTTCATGCTGGAGCTTTATCCACTGTTTGGGGGCCTTGGGAGAGTTTTTACCAAGCTAATGTCCTTGGTACCCAGCATGTTCTAGAAGCTAGTCGAACTAATAAAATAAAACGATTGGTCTATGTTTCTTCACCAAGTATTTACGCCGCTCCAAAAGACCAAATCGGCATCAAGGAAGAAGATGCTCCTACTGAAAATCATTTAAACAACTACATCAAAAGTAAGCTCTTATCAGAGAAGCTCTTTCCTGCTTACCCGGATGTTCCAAGCATCATCCTCCGTCCACGTGGGCTCTTTTGGCGTTGGGGATACCAGCATCCTTCCTCGTGTTCTCAAGCTAAGCCAAAAAAATTGGAATCCCCTTTAATCAAGGAAGGCAAGCAATTGATGGACATGACCTGTGTCGAAAATGTTGCCTTGGCCATCGCTTTGGCTCTGAAAGCAGATCGGGCAGAAGGCCAGGTTTACAACATTACCAACGGCGAGCCGACTCCCTTTAAGGAACTGATCGAAGAAGCCTTGCAGGGCTTGGGACTTCCTATTCGTTATAAAAAACTACCGGCCTTTCTTCTAGGTGGCTTAGCTTCGAGCTTAGAAGTTCTTTATCGGGTCTTACCTCTAAAGGGAGAGCCTCCATTAACTCGCTATACCTACTACCTGTTGCGTTATAGCCAGACTCTTGATATTTCAAAAGCAAGAGAGGAGTTGGGCTATGAGCCACGCATCAGCATCAAGGAGGGAATTGCCCAGTATGTCCAAGATTATCGAAAGCATTAAGTACTTCCCTGCTGGCTATTGTACTAGCAATCTGGCCTTGCTCTTTAAGAGGCAGAAAAGAAAGAAGATGGTTTTTCCAGCCGGTGTCTATCTCTTCAAACACCGAGAACACGGTTATATTCTCTACGATACAGGCTATCATTATGAGATCAAAAGCAAACTCCGTTATCTTTATTACCGCCTTGGCACTCCTATGCAGATGAAGACGGAAGATCAGATTGATTGTTTGCTTCAAGCGACTGGGATTTCACCAGATGACATTTCTTATGTCATCCTCTCGCATTTTCACCCGGATCATCTAGGAGGAGCGACTTGCTTCAAAAAGGCGCGCTTCTTGGTCACCGAAAGAGCGTATCAAGTCTATCAAAAGCCCAGCTTCAAGGATTTAATTTTTAAAGAGTTTATGCCGGATCATTTTGAAGAATCCGTCAAAATCATGCAACCTCAAGAAACCAACCCTCTTTTTCCTTATACAGCAACAGAGGATATCTTTGGAGACGGTAGTATTCTCCTTAGTTCTCATGATGGACATGCTAAGGGACAGGGTTGCCTATTCCTTCCAGAGTATCAATTGTTTATCGGAGCTGATCTCTGCTGGGGGATTGACCTTCTCCCCTTGACAGAGCAGATGCGCTGGATTCCTAGTCAAGTTCAGGATAATGTTGAGGCCTATTTAGAAAACGTTAATTTCTTGCGATCCTTGTTAAATCAAGGGATCGATGTTCTTGTCAGCCATGATCCAATAAATCGGGTAGAAAGGATACTAGATGAAAAAATGGACCTTTCTTAAAACCTTTTGTCAGAATCGTTGGGGCCACCGCTTTAAGAACCGAGAGGAACTCGAGCGCTACCAAGAGAAAGAGCTGCAAAAGTACCAGGCCTTCTTACTCCAACATTCGCCCTATTTCTCTCAAGGTCTTCCAAAGGACTTCCGCTATATGGACAAGACCTTTATGATGGAGCATTTCAATGAGTTAAACACCCAAGGAATCGACCGGGACCAGGCTCTTGAAATGGCCATTCGTGGGGAGCAGTCTCGTGATTTTACAGAGATGCAAGGAGAAGTGGCAGTGGGGCTTTCCTCTGGTACCTCCGGCCACCGAGGCATTTTTATCACAACAGAGACGGAACGTAGTATGTGGGCAGCAGCTATTCTTGCTAAAATGCTCCCAAAAGGGAAGCTCTTTGGCCACCGCATTGCCTTTTTCCTCCGTGCTGATAACGAGCTCTATCAAACCATCAATTCTCCCTTGATTCGCTTAGAATATTTTGATATTTTCAAAGATAGCCAAGAGCATTTAGAACGTTTAAATAACTACCAGCCGACTATCCTTGTGGCTCCAGCCTCTACCTTATTGGATTTAACCAAGTATTTAGAGAATCATGCCCTACAGATTCAACCCCAAAAGGTCGTTTCCGTAGCTGAAATCTTAGAGGATCGGGACCGGGACCTCATCCGTCAGGCGTTTCATCTTTCTAAGGTCGATCAGGTCTATCAAGCAACAGAAGGTTTCTTAGCTTGTACCTGTTCTGAGGGGAACTTGCACCTCAACGAGGACATTTTATCAGTGGAAAAAGACTATTTGGATGACCACCGCTTTTATCCTATCATTACCGATTTTAAACGTAGTAGCCAGCCGATTTTCCGCTACCGGCTCAATGATATTCTGGTAGAGGATCCAGAGCCTTGCCATTGTGGTTCTGTCTTTACAAGGATTGCTAAAATTGAGGGCCGGTCGGACGATATCTTTTATTTCAAAAAAGCAGACGGCGAGCTACAGATGGTTTATCCAGACTTCATTCGACGTTGTATCCTCTTTGTCGAAGGGATTCAAGACTATCAAGTGACTCAAACCAAAGATGGACAAGTCCAGGTTGCCCTCAGCAAACGTTCACCTGATATAGAAGAGGCTATCCTCAACCAATTTCAAGTCTTAGCAGATCAAAAGGGCTTTATCATGCCCAAACTCACTTTTATTGACTACCAATGGGACACGACACGCAAACTCAAGCGCGTACAACGTCTTCACAAATAGGAGGAAGCATTATGACAAGTGTACAAAGACATGTTCGTATTAAGAGCTATGGAACAGCCTTACCCAAGCATCAAGTCATCTTTAAGGATCAGACACGTTACCGAGTAAAAGAAGATGAAGAATCTCAGATCGACTTAGCTGCTCGTGCTATTGAACAGGCTCTAGAGCAGGCAGGATTGACCATGGCAGATATTGACTGCCTAGTTTCAGCTAGCGCCGTAGGGGTTCAGCCGATTCCATGTACAGCAGCTCTAATCCATGAACGGGTTGCCAAGGGCTTGACCATTCCCGCTATGGATATCAATACCACTTGTACCAGCTTTATTTCGGCCCTCAGTACCATTTCATATCTGATCGAAGGTGGCGAGTACAAGCGTGTCCTCATTGTGTCCAGTGAAGTAGGAAGTCTCGGTCTCAATCCCAAGCAGAAAGAAAGCTATGAATTGTTTAGTGATGGGGCAGCTGCCTTTATCTTTGAAAGTACCACAGAAGATCTGGGAGTGATGGCAAGCCTTCAACGGACCTGGTCTAAGGGAGCCCATGATACAGAGATTCGTGGTGGTTTAACCGCCTACCACCCAAAACATTATAGTGAATCAACCAAAACCGACTTCATGTTTGATATGAAGGGGAAGAAGATTTTGCTTCTATCTGCGCGTGTTATTCCTGACATGTTCCAAGAATTTCAAGACAAGGTCGGCCTATCGCTTGCTGATGTAGACTATATCATTCCTCACCAAGCCAGTCGTGCCCTTCCTTTGGTCATGGAAAAATTAGGGGTACCAGACCATAAGTATCTTAACATTGTTAGCGATTACGGAAACATGGTTTCAGTAGCTGTACCTTTTGGTCTAGCTTACGCCATGGAACATGGCCTTGTCAAAGAAGGAGATACCATCTTCTTAATGGGAACTGCAGCGGGTATGACGGTCAATATGTTGGCTCTGAAAATCTAATTCTTTGCTTAGATAAAAAATAGTGTCTACTCCTAAAAACACAGGCAAAAAGCATGAAGTCCCGCTAGTCTTTGGCGGGCTTTTTTGATATAATGAAAGGTATGGAAATTGAGAAAACCAACCGAATGAATGCGCTCTTTGAGTTTTATGCTGCGCTCTTGACGGACAAGCAAATGAACTACATCGAGCTTTATTACGCAGATGACTATAGCTTAGCTGAGATTGCGGAAGAGTTTGGAGTGAGCCGTCAGGCGGTTTATGACAATATTAAGCGGACAGAGAAGATTCTAGAGGATTATGAGATGAAGTTGCATATGTACTCTGATTACATTGTACGCAGCCAGATTTTTGATCAGATTTTTAGAACGCTATCCGGAAGATACTTTTCTACAAGAGCAGGTTGAAATTTTTATCAAGCATTGACAATCAGGGAGTGATTATGGGCAGTCTGGTCGTTTATCAAGGAATACCTTGCAAACTATTAGTAGCAGAGGAAGTATTTCCTACTCGACTACAGATTATCTCGCCCAATGATATCTCCAAAGCTATGCAAATAGGTTTTAGCTGTTGGGGATATCCAAATGAAATCATGAAAGAAGTCACACCCGAAGAACTAGAATGTTTGCAACATTTCGGACGATATCCACTGAATTGAAAAAATAGGAGAAAATAATGGCATTTGAAAGTTTAACCGAACGTTTACAGAACGTCTTTAAAAATCTTCGTAAGAAAGGGAAAATCTCTGAAGCAGATGTCCAAGAGGCAACCAAAGAGATTCGTCTAGCCCTCTTAGAGGCTGACGTTGCCCTTCCAGTTGTAAAAGACTTTATCAAACGCGTCCGCGAGCGTGCTGTAGGTCATGAAGTCATTGAAACCTTGAACCCTGCCCAACAAATCGTAAAGATTGTCGATGAAGAATTGACAGCGATTTTAGGTTCAGAAACAGCAGACATTATCAAATCTCCAAAGATTCCAACCATTATCATGATGGTCGGTCTTCAGGGGGCTGGTAAAACAACCTTTGCTGGTAAATTGGCCAACAAATTGGTCAAGGAAGAAAATGCGCGTCCTTTGATGATTGCGGCCGATATTTATCGTCCAGCAGCCATTGACCAGTTGAAGACGCTTGGTCAGCAGATCAATGTCCCAGTCTTTTCACTCGGTACAGAAGTCCCTGCAGTAGAGATCGTTCGTCAAGGTTTGGAGCAAGCGAGAGCCAACCACAATGACTATGTCTTGATTGATACGGCTGGTCGTCTGCAAATCGATGAAAAACTCATGGGCGAGTTGCGCGACGTCAAAGCCCTTGCTGAGCCAAATGAAATCCTCTTGGTTGTCGATGCTATGATCGGTCAAGAAGCGGCCAATGTGGCGCGTGAGTTCAACGAACAACTCGAAGTGACCGGGGTGATCTTGACCAAGATCGATGGGGATACCCGTGGTGGTGCGGCCCTTTCTGTCCGTCAGATTACTGGGAAGCCAATCAAATTCACTGGTACTGGTGAAAAAATCACTGATATCGAAACCTTCCACCCAGACCGCATGTCTGGTCGGATCCTCGGTATGGGGGATATGCTGACGCTGATCGAGAAGGCTTCTCAAGAATACGATGAGAAACGTTCCCTTGAACTCGCTGAGAAGATGCGGGAAAATACCTTTGACTTCAACGATTTCATCGATCAGTTAGACCAAGTTCAAAACATGGGACCAATGGAAGATCTACTCAAGATGCTTCCAGGTATGGCCAACAACCCAGCCATGAAGAACATCAAGGTTGATGAACGAGAAATTGCTCGCAAACGTGCGATCGTATCATCCATGACCCCAGCTGAACGGGAAAATCCAGATTTGTTAAATCCAAGCCGTCGTCGTCGGATTGCGGCTGGTTCAGGAAACAGCTTTGTCGAAGTCAATAAATTCATCAAGGACTTTAACCAAGCCAAACAGATGATGCAAGGCGTCCTCTCTGGCGATATGAACAAGATGATGAAACAAATGGGGCTCAATCCAAATAACATGCCGAAAAATATGCCTGGTGGAATACCTGATATGTCTGCCCTCGAAGGCATGATGGGACAAGGTGGCATGCCTGACTTGTCAGCTCTTGGTGGAGGCGCTGGAATGCCTGATATGAGCCAAATGTTCGGTGGTGGTCTCAAAGGAAAAGTCGGTGAATTTATGATGAAACGGGCGATGAATAAGATGGCCAAACAAATGCGCAAAAATAAGAAAAACGGAAATAATCGTTTCTAAGAGGGCCTGGAACACACTGTTCTGGGTTCTTTTAGAAACTACTACTAGAGGAAAGATGTTAAAAAAACTATTTCAACAAGTCATTCGTTTCTTTGTAAGACTGTTTTCTTCGCACAGAAAGCCCTTTGAATTTCCTAAAGGGTCAAAGAAACCACCAATCAGACCGATTATCTTTGTACCTGGGAGTTCAGCCAGTATCCAGCGATTCAACGGAACCATCCGCATGCTCCATCGCTTTTCTAGAAAAAAACAGAGTCTTTTAAAAATAAAAGTCAATAAAGATGATTCTATAGAAATGGAGGGAAGACTGAATACGAAAGAGCCGAATCCGATGATTGTAATTGGCTTCGAGAACAATCGAGATGGCTACAGCAATATCAAGCAGCAAATCGAATCCCTTAAGATTGCTTTAACCTATCTTCTTGATCACTATTATTTTACAGAGTTCAAGGCAGTTGGGCACTCCAATGGTGGACTAGTTTTGACTGGTTTATTGGAAAGTGGCTTTTTTTAGAAAAGAAAAAAAGCTGACCGTAAGCAAGCTCGCTATTATTGGTAGTCCTTACCAATTCAATCAAGAAATGTTTGACGATTTTTCAAAAAAATGGAAGCATCGCTTAGAAAAAGAAGTAGAGGTCCTTAACTTTGTCGGTAGCTTTGCTGGGAAATCAGATGGGATCGTTCCCTCTCTAGTGCCCAAGCAGCACAATCTATTTTTGAGAAACAAGCCTATACAGAAGTAAATTTAAAAAGGACGCAAGGCTCATCATTCAGCTTTACCCACTAATCCAGATCTAGTGAAACAATTAAGTCTATTTTTTTGAATCTGTAAGTAAATTACATAATTTCGGTTATGTAATTTTTTTATTTATCTCTTGCAATCCTTAAGTAAATATGGTACATTTTTTTGGTAGCGATTACACATACTTAAGGAGGATTTTTATGAAAGATCCCAAATTATTAGAAACAATGAAAGATTACATGGGACGGGATGAGCTTCCCGCAGATTTTTGATGCCTTTTTGGGATCAAGCCCTAGCAAAAGATGACTGAACTGCCTGAATATAAGCTCGAAGAACGAGATTTCAGCATTCCAAATGTGATTTGTTATGAATTAACCTTTAAAGGAACACGAGATGGACTAGTTTATGCGCGGGTTGTTTTTTTCCAAAAAAACGGATAAAAAAGGTTCCCGTCATTTTCCATTTTCATGGCTATATGGGTCGTTGTTGGGATTGGGCTGATATGCTGGCTTATACAGTAGCCGGCCATGGTGTTGTTTCTATGGACGTAAGAGGGCAGTCAGGCTATTCAACAGACGGTGACCGTTCACCACTTGGTAATACGGTAAAAGGACAGATTATCCGCGGAGCCGTGGAAGGTCCTGAGGAGCTCTTTTATAAGGATGTCTACTTGGATCTTTACCAGTTAATTGAAATTGTAGCCAGCCTTCCTCAAGTAGACGACAGCAAACTCGCCAGCTATGGAGCCTCTCAAGGTGGTGCCCTAGCTCTGGTTCTTTGCCGGATTGAATCCACGAATTTGCCGAACAGTAGCCATTTATCCATTCTTATCAGACTTCAGACGAGTATTAGAGATCGGGAACACCAGTGAGGCCTATGACGAGCTTTTCCGTTATTTCAAGTTCAATGATCCATTCCACGAAACCGAAGATCGTTTGATGCAGACATTGGCCTATATTGATGTAAAAAACTTTGCCCATCGCATCAAAGGACAGGTTCACATGATTACAGGCTTAGATGATGATGTCTGTTATCCTGTGACACAGTTTGCCATTTATAATCGATTAGAAGGTCCAAAAAGAGCATTTAATCATGCCAGAATATGCCCATGAAGCTATGAACGTTCAAGTCAATGATCGAGTCTATAATTGGCTCTGTGGTAGCAAGATTCCATTTCGATATGTAGAAAAATAAGTTACAGAAAAAAATAATCAGTAGATCCATGTGATTTGCTGATTTTATTGTATTTAAAAGAGATCTAGTATAGAAAGAGATACAAAACAGTCCTATATAAACCCTATGATATCTTTCCGAAAAACTATAATTTTCTTGAAAAATATGTCTAGCTATGCTATACTACTAGTATAGAAAGATTTGGAGAAAAACATGAAACGCGAGATCTTATTAGAACGGATTGATAAACTCAAACAAGTCATGCCCTGGTACGTATTGGAGTATTACCAATCGAAACTGGCTGTTCCATACAGTTTTACGACCTTGTACGAATACTTAAAGGAATACGATCGATTTTTTACCTGGGTCTTGGAATCTGGTATATCGGATGCTGATACCATGTCCGAGATCCCTTTAGACGTTCTGGAGCACATGACCAAGAAAGACATGGAATCCTTTATTCTTTACTTACGTGAACGTCCTCTGCTCAATGCCAATACGACAAAAAACGGGGTTTCCCAAACAACCATTAACCGTACCCTTTCTGCACTATCTAGTCTCTATAAGTATTTGACCGAGGAAGTTGAAAACGAGCAAGGGGAACCTTATTTCTACCGTAATGTCATGAAGAAAGTTGCTACCAAGAAAAAGAAAGAAACCTTGGCTGCTCGAGCTGAAAATATCAAGCAAAAACTCTTTTTAGGGGATGAAACAGAAGGTTTTCTTAACTATATCGACCAGGAGTACCCTCAAACACTCTCAAATCGCGCCTTATCCTCCTTTAATAAGAATAAAGAGAGATTTAGCCATTATAGCACTCCTTCTTGCCTCTGGCGTCCGTCTCTCTGAAGCCGTTAACCCTAGACCTTCGTGACCTCAATCTTAAGATGATGGTCATTGACGTCACTCGAAAAGGTGGAAAAACGTGACTCGGTCAATGTGGTCGCCTTTTGCTAAGCCTTATCTGGAGCAATATCTTGCTATCCGAGACAAACGTTACAAGACAGAAAAAGACTGATACAGCTCTCTTTCTAACCTTGTATCGAGGTGTTCCAAACCGAATTGATGCTTCTAGTGTTGAAAAGATGGTCGCCAAGTATTCTGAAGACTTCAAAGTCCGCGTGACACCCCACAAGCTTCGCCATACATTAGCAACGCGTCTCTATGATGCAACCAAATCACAGGTTTTTGGTCAGCCACCAGCTGGGACATGCTAGCACACAAGTTACAGACTTGTACACGCATATCGTTAATGATGAGCAGAAAAAAATGCTTTTGGATAGTTTGTGATATTACATAACGTAAATTATGTAGATTATTTTTTTATGTTAGAAAAAAAGAGCGATAGATTTTTGATTATCTAACGCTCTTTTATTATTCTATAAAAAAATTCAATCCAATAATTTCTGTGTGGCTCAATTATAACTGGCTTTCCCCAAAAATGACTTTTAGATAGGCAAGGTTTGCAGGGGTGACGGGTCTTTTTTTCACCATTGTACTTCTCTGCACTCTCTTCTGTTAAAAAAAGCATTTAACTGCTTCATATGGTGTTCCGTCACTCGCAATTCGATCAATTCCTAAATAAAGCAATTTCATCACCGGCCTTCGGAAAATCTGTAAATAGTTTACCAATAAAAATAAACCGTCTTATCTTTCATTAATTCATAAGCTTTACTATTTTCCAATCTATTATTCGCTGCAGCGTACATAATACAAAAGCTATCCACGATATCTTTCAAAGGCATTAATTCTTCTTTGCTAACGATTATTTCCTCAGGAGCAAGACCACCAATGATTAGGTTTTCATAATGTGGTTGCTGGATGACGTTATCTAAAGCCATTCCTAATGGTAGTTGGACAGCTTGATAACCTAATGGTTCTAGCTCCTGCTTTTTCTGGTCAAGGTGTTCTTGTGTAATACTGACATTTAAATCGTAAGGACTGGAAGGTTGTTGTTTGCTAAAAAAAGCCACTACTATACGATCTAACTGTTCAAATAGACCAAGATTTTCCACTGGAATTTTCATCATCGAATTCAATCCCCTTTTTTGTTCAGATTTCCTCTATATTGTACACTCATTATTTTTGAATATCAATTAAAGAGGCCGTGTCATGAACTAACTTTTGATGAAAAATCTTAAACATTTTTGTTTGAACGAATCTTTCTTCATCAGCCTCTACCTCATGAATAGCTATAAAAGATAATCTAGAAGATCCTACCATTCTTCAACCATGGATTAGTTGAGCCTTATCACTTCGTCAGCTTGTTCCCAAATCACTGGATTATGGGTTGCAATAATGATTAAACGATCTTGCCTCTTTAACGTCAAGAGCAAGTCCATCACCTCTTGAGAGGTTTCTGGATCAAGTGCTGCAGTTAGTTCATCCGCTAAAATCAAAGGTGGATCCTTTAAAAATAACTTTAGCCAATGCAACACGTTGTGCCTCGCCACCAGATAATTCATAAATCTTTTTGATCCAGAGAAAGGTAAGCCAGTCCTACTTTTTTTGAGTACTTCTTCTTCTTCTTTCGCTTCTTCTCTTTTTTTCGTTAATTTTTTTGCCCAATCAATCCCAAATCTAAATTTTTTTAGCGATGGTCTCGTTTTTCAAGTAGGCCAAAAATTTTTGAAAAAAAGATAGCCTAATTCATGCTTAAAAAAGTGATGCTGTTTGATTTGTTTCAGTTCCTGCCCTTGATAGCTTATACTCCCCTTTTCATAAGGCTCTAACTTCGCCAAGATATTAAGCAAGGTTGTTTTACCACACCCGCTATTTCCGATCAGAGCATAAACTTTCCCAGCTGTAAACTGCAAGCTCAAATCTTGAAAGACCGTTCGTTGGCCAAATGATTTGGTTAAATGTTCTACGCTAATCATATTAGGCTCCTTTCAGTACAGTGGCTAACAAGTGGTCTTCTTTATGAGACCGGTACAGGAGAATGAACCAAGCATTAGTAATAAATAGAAAGAGAGTGGCAAGAGCAATCCACCATTCTTGAGTGAGAAGGAATGTCAGGAGGCTTCCTAATAGTAAGAGGATACTTTCTGAAAGCAAAATCATTTGGTGAATGTTTACAAATCCTAGACCTGCAATCTTCTTCAAGAAGATTGGTCTTCTAAACTCTTCAAAAATAGAGAAATTCATGGTGTTAAAGAGTAGTATGGAAGTAGCTATTGCAAAGATTCCTCCTGCAATGATAATGAGATTCTCTAATTGAATGGATTGGATCATCTGCTGGTATACAGACGCCGCATAATCATATTGACTAACATTTTTTTCAAGATCATACTCAGCAACGAGCTTCTTACTATTCTCAAGTCCATTAAAATAAAGGTAGGAATTTAGTTGGGTGAAATAAGGATTCTCGTAGCCTCCAAAACTTTCAGGTTGAACAATCACTAAAACCGGATCGGTAAAGAATTGCTTATAGCTGATTGGTGTATTGTTGTAGATAAATCGTTTTTGGTTGTTAGGAAGATAGGTTACCCGTGCTTTCATCGATAAAGCGATGTTCCCTTGATCATCTCGAGGAGATAGATAATCTTCATATCGTTTGATCATCTCCTCTTCACGACTTTTTAGTTTTTCCGGAAGTAAGAGACCAAATTCTCCTGCTTGTAAATGATTTAAGTGATCTTTTCCTTCAGGAGAAACTGGAACATTCTGAATATCAAGATAATTTGGAGTTACATAGAGAGTTCGTGCAAGAGGATCATAATCTGTAATTGAAAACTCTTTACCTGTACTAGGATCCGTCATAACTCCTTTTGAGCTAAAAGATACGAGATTATGATAAGCTAAAAGACCACCATTTTCAATACCAGACTCGATGAGCTTAGACCATTTCTTACCATTTTCCTTCATAGTCTCTTTGCTGGTAATCTGATAGAAATATTCTCGATTTGTACTAATTTGAACCCAATTTGATTGTTTAGACCAAGCCTCACTTCCCTCTTGGTAAGTTTGCCAGACGGATCCATAAATACTGATTCGATGAACTGCAAGACCAATTAGTGTGACAGCAAGAAATTGACAAATAAAGAGGAAGAGCAAAATGCGCTTTAATGGAACTTTCCCTTTTAGAAGGGTGACTAAATGCATTGTTTGAATACTATATGCAAAGAGGAAGGATAAGATAGCAGATAAAAATAAGTAACATCCCATTGTAAATAATACTACTCGAAATGATGACGGAATAGGTAAAAGGTGTTAATTGAAAGGAATAAATCAGAACCGCACCCATTATACTTGTGGCAATACATCCAAAAAGCAACTCTATACTATCATCTTTTAAAGAATGTCCGAAAAGCTGCAAGCGTCTCATTCCTGAGATATATCGAATCCCAGCGCTTCTCATTTCAAGTGTTTTTCTGGATAATCGTCAAAGCGCTAAAACTAATGATAAAAAAATAACCAAGGCAAGTGATTGTGAACCTGAGCCAAAAAAAGGCAATAAAGGTCTGCAGAGGATTTGGTTTCTCTATAAAAAGTTTGTGAGAAACCAAGAGTATGAAGCGTTTGATCCAGCTTTTCAGTTTCTAAATCACCTGTTAATACATAATAATTCACTACCAGGCTTTCATTGGCGACCAGTTCTTTCTTCTCTTTTTAATTCCAGAAGGAAGTTTTTCCCTCTCCGTAGATATCATAGGTGAAAACAACCTGCCCTTTAGAATCTGTTCTTTGTATCTGACGAGCAATTATACTATGATTTTCCCTTGCCAAGAGATCTAAAGAGGTAGATAAGTCTTCATATTTGACGCTCTTTTCTTGTCTCAGCACACCTACTACCGGAAGACTGCGGTGGATAACCGTATTTGGAGAAATAAAGGCAATCCAAATCAAAAAGCTAGAGATGAAAAGGTTTGATAAAATAATAAAGACACGTTTCATATCATCACACTTTCTAAAGCAGAAAAGGAAAGTAATACCTAGCTAGTCAATTAATTTCGTCGTTTAGTGGTTACTGAGTATTAAAAAATCATATTTATATTTTTGTAATCGAATACATTTTTCCACCTTTACTATACTACAAAATCCTTAGTAAAACAATAATTTCTATGTGAAACTAGTTTCAAAAAAGAGACCCGCTTCTGCGAATCTCTTACGACTTTATTCCACCACTGCTTCAGCAATTTCTTCTGCAGTGATACCTGCAAAGTAACGGCCTAGATTAATGGTTTGAAGGGCTTTGAGGACGTCTTCACGTTCGTATTTAACGCCACGAAGAACATCTTCTACTCTTTTGCAACATCTTCGATACCAAAGAAGTCACCGTAAATCTTGATATCTTGAATTTTTGATTCAATGACATTAGCGAAGATTTCCACTTTACCGCTAGGGAATTTAGTACCACGACGTACATTGTATTCAGGAGACTTTCCATAGTTCCAATCCCAGGTACCGAACTTAGTTTCCTTGATTCGATTAATTTCAGCCAATTCTTCATCCGAGAAGACATATTCTGTCATCTCAGGGTATTCTTTCTTCATGTAGTCCAAAAAAGTAGGTCACGGAACTCTTCCACCGTGATTTTTTTCTGGCAACTCATCGATGATATTGGTCACACGAGCACGGACTGATTTAACCCCTTTGGACTCAAACTTGTCTTTAGATACCTTGAGAGCATTGGCAAGGACTGACAAATCAACGTCAAAAAGAAGGCAACCATGGTGCATAATCCGACCATTGATGTAAGCTTGGGCATTTCCACAGAATTTCTTGCCATCAATCTCTAAGTCGTTACGACCCGTGAATTCAGCCTTCACTCCAAGCTGAGCCAAGGTGTTGATCACAGGAGTTGAGAAGCTCTTGAAGTCAAAGGCCTTGTTTTCATCTTCTTTTGAAATGATGGTGTAGTTGAGGTTGTTCAAATCGTGATAAACAGCCCCACCACCACTGATTCGGCGAACCACTTCAATCCCATGCTCCCGAACGTAGTCACGGTTGATTTCTTCGATAGTATTTTGGTGGCGACCAACAATGATAGAAGGTTTGTTAATCCAAAGAAGGAAGATTTGATCTTCATCCAAGAGGTGCTTAAAAGCATACTCTTCTAAAGCAATATTAAAAGCAGTATCATTTGAATAATTAATAATGTATTTCATAGTAATTCCAAAAATTCGTTTTATAAATCCTACTCATAGTAAGATAAGCATTAGACAGAAATACTTGAATTTCACTTGAATTTTCTGAAGTAGTAAAAAGAAATGTAACGATAACTCGTTACATTTCTCGGAAAAATTGAGACAGGTAGCTCAATTTTTAGGCATGGAACTCTAAGAGAGGTCGCTGCCGTCCGTACTACTTTAAGAAAATTTAGTTGAAAGAATAGTATTATTTCTTCTTAGGTGAGTGAACAGCCAAGCCAAGTACATCTGCAAAAGCTTCGTACATTACTTCTGAGAAGGTTGGGTGACCATGGATAGTCTTAAGCATTTCTTCTACAGTGATTTCCATCTCAATGATGGTAGAAGCTTCGTTGATCAATTCGGCTGCTGCTGGACCAATGATGTGAACCCCAAGAACTTCACCGTATTTTGTCTGCAATGACTTTTACAAATCCTTGAGCCGCATCTGACGCAATAGCACGACCGTTAGCTGCAAAGTTGAATTTACCGATTTGGACATCATATTTCTCACGAGCTTGTTCTTCTGTCAAACCAACAGCCGCAACTTCTGGAAGTGTGTAGATGGCTGCAGGAGTCAAGTTCAATTTTGCAACAGCATGATTTCCCTTAAGAGCATTTTCAGCCGCTACTTCACCCATACGGAAGGCAGCGTGAGCCAACATCTTGGTACCGTTGATATCGCCTGGCGCATAGATGCCTGGAACAGATGTTTCCATGTATTCATTGACCTTGATCCGTCCACGATCCAATTCAAACTCGACTTCACCGATACCTTCAAGGTCTGGAACACGTCCGATTGATAGAAGAGCTTTGTTAGCAATGATATCATCTTTGCCTTCAACCTTGATACGGAGTTTTCCGTCTTCTTCAATGATTTCTTGCAGTTTTGTATCGGTCAAGATGGTCATCCCCTTGCGTTCAAGAATCAAACGAAGGTTCTTAGATACTTCCGCATCCATAGCTGGAACGATGCGGTCCATCATTTCGATGACTGTTACTTTTGAACCAAAGGTCATGAAGGCTTGACCAAGTTCGATCCCGACAACACCACCACCGATGATGACAAGGCTTTCTGGAACTTCATTCATTTCAAGAATATCGTCACTGGTCATGACAAGGGATGATTCCATACCTGGAACGTTAATCTTGCTAACTTTTGAACCACCGGCAAGGATGATTTTCTTCGTTTCAAGCAATTCAGAACCATTAACCAAGACATTCTTATCTTTCGTAATGGTACCGATACCCTTGTGAACATCCACTCCGTAGCTGCGAAGAAGTCCTGCAACACCACCGACGAGGGTATTTACGACCTTGTTCTTGGTTTCAAGAACCTTATCCATATCTACTGAGAAACTTGGATTTTCAATGATAATACCACGGTTTGCTGCATGTCCGATATTTTCAATAATTTCAGCGTTGTGGAGGTAAGTCTTAGTTGGGATACATCCGCGGTTCAAGCACGTTCCACCAAGTTCAGATTTCTCAACAAGAGCAACTTTACCACCTAATTGAGCTGCCTTAATAGCAGATACGTAACCAGCAGGACCACCACCAATCACTACGATATCGTAAGCGTCATCACTCTTATTGTCATCGTTTGAAGCACTTACTGCAGCTGGTGCTGGACTCGCTTCTGGTGCTGCTGCTCCAGCTGTTGGGATGTTTTCCCCCTCTTCACCAAGATAACCGATTACTTCTGTTACAGGAACAGTTTCTCCGTCCCCTTTCAGGATAGCGATCAAGTAGCCGTCTTCTTCCGCTTCCAACTCCATGCTGACTTTGTCTGTCATGATTTCAAGGAGAACTTCTCCTTCTTTTTACAAATTCGCCGACTTTTTTTTATTCCACTGAACGATTTGTCCTTCGGTCATATCTACGCCGGCTTTTGGCATAATTACTTCTAAGGCCATTTTATTTCCCTCTTTTTCTTGTTTCTATTCTCTCTCGTTGATTAGACCAACATTGAAATCGGGTCTTCAATCAAGGCTTTCAAGTCTTTCATGAATTTGGCACCAGCCATTCCATCGACAACGCGGTGGTCAATGGTCAAGCCCAAGCTCATGATTGGACGAATAACAATTTCACCATTCACAACAACTGGTTTTTCAACCGTTGCGCTAACTCCAAGGATGGCAGAGTTTGGTTGGTTGATAATCGGTCCAAATGATTGAACGCCAAACATTCCCAAGTTACTAATGGTAAAGGTTGAATTTTGCAATTCACTTGGAGCTAATTTCCCGTCCAAGGTACGTCCGATAACATCCTTGAAGGCTACGACCAACTCTGACAAGGTCATTTTTTCTGCGTTATAGACAACCGGTGTCATGAGTCCATTGTCCATCCCAACTGCCATCGCTAAGTTGACATAATTGTGAGTGATGATGGTTTTGCCATCTTCCGTCAATGACGCATTGATGTATGGGTGTTTCATCAAGGTCTTAACAACTGCTAGAGAAAGCAAATCTGTTACAGTGACTTTTTTGCCAGTTGCTTCCATGATTGGATCCAATACTTTCTTACGAAGGGCCAACATTTGAGACATATCAACGTCATAGTTCAAAGTAAAGGTTGGTGCTGTCAAGTAAGATTCCACCATCCGTTGAGCGATCACCTTCCGCATTGGTGTCATCGGAATCCGCTCGATCTCACCATAAGGTGTCACATTATCTGGAGCTTCCTCCACCTTCTCGATTTGAGCCGGTGACTTAATGGTATCCTTCTCAATATTCTCAGGAAGGAAAGCAAGGACATCCTTCTTCATGATCTTGCCACGATGACCAGTTCCTTGGATTTCTTGCCAAGCAATATTGTGTTCTAAAAGCAATTCGTTTTTGCAAGTGGTGAAATGCGAACCACATTTGTGTCTTTATATGTTTCCACGTCTTCTTTGTGGACACGACCGTTTGCGCCTGAACCAGAAACATCATAGAGGTTGATCCCAAGATCATCCGCTAACTTTCTAATGCGCAGGAGTCGCTCTTAGCTTATCATCAGCCATGACCTCTCCTATTCTATACTAAGATATCAAGGACGTAGAGGGAAAGGAAAAAATAGGAGATTGACGCTGTGTTCGATGAACACAAGGAAATCTATCTTTTTTTCACAGTCCTCCGTCCGGATTCAGTTATAAGATACTAAGGGCGTTTAAAAGCGACCGAAAAATAGGAAATCGACGCAGACTTCGATGAAGTCAAGGAGATTTATCTTTTTTCCGAGCTTTTAGCCCGTGCTCTAATTTAAATGACATTACATAATTTATGTTATGTATTATTCTTTATTGTACGTTTTACGAATGGCTTCTTTGATGCTTTCAACTGTTGGAATCATTGCATTCTCAAGATTTTGTGCGTAAGGCATTGGCACATCTTCCCCCGCACAACGTCGGATTGGTGCATCCAAGTAATCAAATGCTTCTGATTCAGAAATGATAGCTGAAATTTCACCGATATAGCCACTTGTTTTGTGGGCATCATTGACAAGGACTACTTTTCCTGTCTTCTTGACAGAATTAATGATGATCTCTTTATCGAGTGGGACCAAAGTCCGTGGGTCTACTACTTCTACTGAGATACCTTCTTCTGCCAATTCTTCAGCGGCTTGCATCACGCGACGAAGCATTTTTCCGTAGGTTACGACAGTGACGTCAGTTCCTTCGCGTTTGATTTCTCCGACACCAAGAGGAATCGTGTAGTCTGGATCAACTGGCACTTCCCCTTTTTGGTTGAATTCTGATTTATATTCAAGAATGATAACTGGGTTGTTATCACGGATAGATGACTTGAGAAGTCCCTTCATATCCGCTGGAGTTCCAGGAGCAACAACTTTCAAACCAGGAATATGAGTAAACCATGATTCCAAAGATTGGGAGTGTTGGGCTGCAGAACCAACTCCATTCCCAGCAGCACAGCGAATGGTCATCGGCACTTGACCTTTACCACCAAACATGTAGCGAGTTTTAGCAGCTTGGTTGACAATAGCATCCATGGCAATTACTGAGAAATCCATGAAGGTCATATCAACGATTGGGCGAAGTCCGGTCATGGCTGCACCTGCTGCTGCACCTGAAATCGCAGCCTCAGAAATCGGACAGTCACGGACACGTTCTGGACCGAATTCCTCAAGCATTCCTACTGAAGTTCCGAAGTCTCCACCGAAAACTCCGACATCTTCTCCCATCAACAATACATTTTCGTCGCGACGCATTTCCTCAGACATAGCAAGGATAATGGTATCGCGGAAAGACATTAATTTAGTTTCCATAATTCTCTACTCCCCCTTAGTCTGCGTAAATATCTTCGAAAGCTGATTCGAGTGGAGGGAATGGGCTTTCTTCCGCAAATTTCACTGAAGCTTCCACTGCTTCTTTTACTTCTTCTTGGATCTGATCCAATTCTTCTGCGCTCGCAATCTCATTTTCAAGGAGATACTTGCGAAGGTTTTCGATTGGATCTTTCTTCTTCCACTCTTCGACTTCTTCACGGGTCCGGTATTTACCAGGGTCTGAAGATGAGTGACCGAGCCAACGATAAGTAACACTTTCAATCAAGACAGGTCCTTTACCAGAGCGGACGTGCTCTACCGCTTTTTAAATCCTTCATAGACATCGATAACGTTGTTTCCATCAGGAATAAACATTCCAGGAATGCCGTATGCAGCACTACGTTCGTGGATATGCTGGATATTGGTCATTTTCTTGATGTCAGCAGATATTCCATAACCGTTATTGATACAGTAGAAAATTACTGGGAGATTCCAGATGGAAGCCATATTCACCGCTTCGTGGAAGACACCTTCGTTGGTTGCACCATCGCCAAAGAAGCAGACGACAATCTTACCAGTCTTTTTCATTTGTTGAGTAAGGGCAGCACCTACTGCAATTCCCATACCACCACCGACGATCCCGTTCGCACCAAGGTTACCAGCATCGAGGTCAGCGATATGCATGGAGCCGCCTTTCCCCTTACAAGTACCCGTATACTTACCAAGGATTTCAGCCATCATGCCGTTCAGATCGATACCTTTCGCGATGGCTTGACCGTGACCACGGTGGTTAGAAGTTAGCAGGTCATCCTCGTTCAAAGCTAGCATAGCCCCAACGTTGGCTGCTTCTTCCCCAACAGAAAAGTGCGTCATTCCTGGCACTTTCCCTTTTTTTACTAACTGTGCAATTTTTAAGTCCATGCGACGGATTTCTTCCATTTTACGGAACATTTCCAATAAGAGACTTTTGTCTAATGTTGCCATTATTTCGCCTTTCTTAGCATTTATTCATTCTTTTTCATTCTATCCAAAATTGAAAGCACTGTCAAAATAAATGCTCATTTTCCTTCACAAACTAAAGCGCTAAACATACTGATAGAAACGGTTTTACAAACTGTTATATAAAAGATTCACAAACTCAAATACTAAACTCCCCTTCATGATTTTACAAAAAAACCGATAGGGAATTCACCTATCGGTAAGATTTTATTCAGCACGTTGACCAAAGTCCCGAATCATTGTTCCAATTCCTCACGACTTGGAGTTGTTAACATGTAAAGGTAGTCCCCTTGAAGCTCTGCAAAGGCTGCAGGCATGATCTTCTTCACTCGGAATTGATGCTGGTATTTAGCCAAGACTTCTTCCTCTGAGAGAGCATAGGCTACATTAGCTCGACGAGAAGTCGCTAAGCAATAAAGGGTCTCAAATTCAGAAGCAGGGAATTCTTCTCCAGCTACGAGGGCCGCATAACCACGGTACAAGTCGATGGAGTGAGCGTAATTATAAACATCAATGGTAAAGCCACCTGCTGGACGATTATTGTACTCGATCGCAATATAGTCATCCCCATCACGGAAGAACTCAATGTGGAAGAAACGCTCCTTCATTCCGAAAGCTTTGACAATCGCTTCCCCATACTGACGCAATTTTGGATCCATCTCTTTGAGGACATAATAAGAATTGTCCATCTTGTAGAGCATTAAGTCAAGTGGTGTATAGGCATAGTCAAAAGTAGTCGAGAAGACAATGTTTCCATCTCGATCCACTAATCCATCAAAGGTACAGATTTCACTTGATAGAACAAATTTCTCAAAAAAGTACTCTGTATGGCCATCCCATTCAGCTTTGAAATGGTCCACATCTTCTGGTGTTTCAAGCTTGAAGGTTCTGCTGACTCAACTCCATTATCAGGCTTGGCAATCAATGGCAACCCAATCTTCTTCACAGCCTTGTCGATGTCTTTTTCAGCTTTGACTACTGCACCAGGAACGACAGGAACTCCTGCCTTCTTGAAGAGTTTCTTCATTTCTGATTTAAACTTAGTTTTCTTCAAATCTTTTGGTTTTGGCACCAAAGACATTAAATTGCTCACGAAGTGCCGCATCCAATTCCAACCAGTATTCATTGTGAGATTCGATGCGATCGATTGGACCATGTTTATAGAAGAGAAAGGCAGCTGCACGTTTCACTTCGTCCAAGTTTTCCATGTTATCGACACGGAAATACTCTGTTAAGCTATTGCGCAGTGGTTCGTCTAACTGCTCGTATGGCTCTTGACCAATCCCCAAGACAGTGATGCCTTTGTTAGCTAACTCAATGGTGAATTGTTGGAAGTTTTGCGGATAATAAGGTGAAATAACAAGATAATTCATAGAGGTCTCCTCCCTTTTTGACTTATAGATACATTTGTCCTAAGAAATATGGCATTTGTTTCCGCCACCAGTCCCAATCATGAGCTACATCGTGGCCCCACTCAGCAAACCAAGCAGGAATGTTTTTGTGATCAAAGGCTTCCTTCAGTTTGTAGAAAGATGGAAGTCCATCTTGCTCCCATGCCCCAAGACCGGTACAAACGACAATTTCTGCCTGACGGTAACGGTCGATAAACCAACCATCATTTTGATGCCAAATATAATCAGACGGAGAGTTTTGGATAGATAGCTTCGTCGCCTCCAAACTCACCAACAAAGAAACGAGCATCATAGACACCACTTAAGGCAATCACTTTGTTGAAGACGTCTGGGTGTTGCAAGAAGAAATTGAGCGCGTGGTAAGCCCCCATAGAGCAACCGGTTGTCATCATTGGGTCAAACCAGCCTGTTTTGTGCTTAATGAAAGGAATGGCTTCTTCGATCACGTAGCGCTCATAAGCACGGTGCATTTCTGCACGATCGTGAGGGTTTTTCCAATCACAAAGCCAGCTTTCACTATCGACACTTGAAAGGGTGAAAAATTGAACCCGTCCTTCTTCGATAAACTGAGCACAAGCATCAATCATCCCAAAGTCATAGTACTCATTATGGCTTCCACCTGATGAAGCGAAGACCACAACAGGAATCCCTGCATGTCCATAACGGTTCAAATACATTTCGCGATTAAGTTGGCCACTCCAGTGACTTAGATGTTCAATATTCATAAGTTCCCTCTTTCTCTTTATATGTTTCTTTTAAGTCTATCCATCCCACTTCTCTGCTAAGAAACGAAGACATTCCGGTAAATGCTCTGCCCAGGCTTCTTCGTGGTGAATAGCCCCAGATTGAATCCGAATGGCGATATTTTCTAAAGCAACTCCTTGTTGAATGACATCATGATAGTAACGAAGAGATGAGTCAATATAAGCTTGCTTGATATTCCCCGCCATCAGCGTTTTATCTGTATCATCAGCCTCTTCAGTCCCCACATAGATGTAAATACGTTGATCTGCATAGAGGTTTTTACGCTCAATATAGCGATCAAAGGCCTCTTGGTGCAACCAGTTGGCAGAGGAGAAGACCCCCAGACAACCGATTTGATCTTGGTACTCTAGACCCAAGAATTGGGTAATATTTCCACCGAGCGAAGATCCAATCATAGCTGTATGTTCTCTGTCAGAAAGGGTGCGGTATTCTTGATCAATGAAGGGTTTGACCACATCCATGACAAACTCCCCATACTCGACGCCCTTGCCACCAAACTGCATCCCAGGGATATTGGATTCCTTGTACTTCCAGGCAGAGTATTCGTTCATCCGTTGCAAACCATCATTGTCAATGGCAACAACAATCATGCGACTGATATCGGGATTCCGCTTAATGGCTGGAATGACTTTCCAAGAGTGACCTACATAGGCTTCCTTACTATAGAAAAACATTTTGCCCATCATGGAAATAAACCACAGGGTAGCGTCGATCAGTATCTGTTTCATAATTCTTGGGTAATAAGACTCGCACACGACGGAGTTTTCCGGTATAAGGCACTTTCAACTCGTGTGTCTTCATCTCTAAATAAAAGTAGGATTTATTCATTGTCAGAAAACTCTCTATATTCTAAATTTTTATTTATTATACCATTTTTTTATAAGAAAAAAAGTCTGGATTTCTCCAAACTTTTTTTCATTGATTGACTTTTATTTTTCCAATAAATGTAGCCAGATCTTGTAAAGAACGTTCGGCAATTTTTCTCATACCGTTCCTTCTTATCCCGAATGCGAGTGCCTTCAGATCCTTAATAATTCCGAAGTTGACATTCATGGGTTGGAAATGCTTGCTATCAGCATGGGTAATATAGTGAGCCAGACTTCCGATAGCTGTTGTTTCTGGGAAAAATAGTCGCTTCTTCTCCTTTGAAGAGGCGAGCTGCATTGATCCCAGCCACCAAACCTGAAGCAGCCGACTCAACGTAACCTTCCACCCCTGTCATTTGACCTGCAAAGAATAGGTTGGGTTGTTTCTTAGAACGGTAAGTCTGCTCGAGGAGATTTGGTGAATCCATATAAAATTGCGGTGCATGACTCCATATCTTACAAACTCAGCATTTTTCCAAACCAGGGATCATTTGGAAGACTCGCTTTTTGCTCTCCCACTTGAGATGAGTTTGAAAACCAACAATATTGTAGAGACTTCCAGTGCATTGTCTTGGCGAAGCTGTACCACAGCGTAAGGTGTCTTAAACTCCCCATCACGAGGTCCTTTGTAATCATCAGGATATTCAAGTCCAACTGGCTTCATAGGACCATATAGCATGGTTTTAATCCCTCGTTTAGCCATGACCTCAATCGGCATACACCCTTCGAAATACTTTTCTTTTTCAAAAGAGTTGAGAGGGGCTTCTTCTGCATTGACCAAAGCCTCATGGAAATCCATAAACTCTTGTTTGGTCATCGGACAGTTGAGATAAGTTTGCTTCTCCCTTGTCATAGCGAGACTTGAGATAAACCTTGTTCATATCGACGGTATTGACATCGATGATAGGAGCTGCTTTGCATCGTAGAAGTAGAAACCATCCCCACCATTTAGCGCATGAATCTTTTTCCGCCAAGGCATCACTCGTTAGGGGTCCCGTTGCGACCACTGTGATAGCATCTGTCGGCAATTCTGTAATTTCATCGCGAATGACTTCAATCAGAGGGTGTTGGGACACCTTTTCCGTCACTCGGCTAGCAAAGCCTTCCCGGTCCACTGCCAGTGCTCCACCAGCTGGTACACGAGTCGCTTCAGTTTGCTTCAAGGATGACGGAACCTAAGCGCGCATTTCTTCTTTGAGGGAGGCCGACTGCGTTGGTCAGAGAATCTCCTCGAAGAGAGTTCGAACAAACTAACTCAGCAAAAATTGTCTGTTTTGTGCTGGGGAGTGGATTTGACTCCACGCATTTCATAGAGCTTCACCGGAATTCCCTGTTGGGCAATCTGATAAAAGTACTTCTGAGCCTGCAAGGCCCGCACCGATAACATTAATATAAGATTGAGACATGACACTAATACCTCTTTGGGTGGAATCGAAGTTCATATTCAAACAAGTCACTGGACTGTTTGACACCCACAAATCTTTCTAAATTTATACTTGGTCCATTATACCAAAAAGACATGTAAAAAGACAGGGAGGCTAATCCTTCCTGTCTGGACTTTCGTCTGTTAGTTGTTTTCTTATAAGCACAACCAGGCTGCTAAGAGGGCCGATAGAATACTGAATAGGGACCCAATCAAATAATACTCCGCGAAGGCTGGATTCTCTGAAATCTTATTGTAGCGAGCGATGGACTTGGCCGTAAAGACCAAGCCGATAGAAGCAAATTGTCCATAAACGAGACAGGCACCGATCATCAATCGCTCTAAAAAACCAATCATGGAACCAGCCCCAGTGATGGTATCCATTTTATCCTCCATCGTTGGCTGGTACTTGGTAAAGAGAATTTTAAAGACAATATTGGCCGGTTTTCCCACTAGGAGGACATAAAAAATCAGATTTAAGATATCACCAGACAGATAGGTCGTGGTACTTTTTACTCCGAAGAAGACCAAAACAGTGATGATACCGACATGTAAGACTTGATCCAGCGCAAAGGTCCATGCAGTTGTCAATCTAAATTGTTTCTGCACCCAAGGCTTGCTGTAATCAATCCCCGCATGACTCAGCAAAATGATCAAGCAAATCCACCATAGATCCAGGTGACAGAGGGAAACGACGAACAGGGGAAGAGCCACATAGAGAATATGAAGACCTAACACTCTCTTATCCTGATCCTTATGATCCGCCATCTTTTTGGCTTTGAAAAATAATAATCCGATAACAAATGACAAATCAACAAGAGAATTAAGTATGGATTCATTACGATACTAGACAATCCGGTCATAAGCCTCTCCTTTCGCTAAAGCTTGAATACTAGCAAGAGCAGCTGCTCTCCCACGTAAATATACGCGAATACTACTACTCTTCAACCGTTTAGACAGTGCACTTGGATTGATGGCTAGCGATTGGGCTAATTCCTGCTGGCTAAAGGTTTCACTATACACTGATCTCTTTAAAAGATCTAGTAAGATTTCTTCCTGACTGCCTCGCCAACCTGAACGAATGGCTTCTCCTGAAGCAATGAGGGCATTCACAATTAAGTCCCTGTTGTCGTCTCCACTTGAAAAATAAATCTGAGTATTTCCGTAGTCATTTTTCTGATGAACCAGGTTTATGGCTGCGCGTGCATTCCAATAGGCTGGCCCATCTGATCCAATACTTTGCAAGGGATCAATAGCTGTTACAATCTCTCCAAGTCCGATACCAAAACGAAGTTGCGTCGGGGTTAGTTCTGAACGTAGGGTATCAATGATTTGAAAAAAACCGGAGCATCCACTTTTAAAAAGCGCCTGAAACTCATCGCCAAGCGTTAAAGTAAAAACAGGATGCCAGGTAATCTCCAAATCGTTCATTCATCTTTTGAAGGGTTTTTTTCTAACTGTTTTTTTGCAGGTCAAAAACGTTCTTGAACCATTTTGGAATCAATGACATCTGCAATAAAAAGCAAGATACATAAGACCACCTCCTGGTGTCTATTATAACGAAAAATTAAAAATGTCTATTATAACAGACATTTTAAAAAAATTACCGTTATAATAGACATCGAATGATTCTAAACTCTTATTTCACTTTTTCTTCTTCGTAGTCGCCGTTGCTACATACGACTTGCTTCCCACCACCACGAACTTTTTTCTCAACTAGGTAATGACCACATTTTGGACAGTCACGGCCAATTGGCTTGTCCCAAGAAGTGAATTCACATTCTGGATAGCGATTGCATCCATAGAAGATACGGTTCCGTTTGGTTTTACGCTCGATGATTTGTCCCTGATGACAGTCTGGACATTCCACCCCAATTTCTTTGACAATCGCTTGGGTATGGCGACAATCTGGGAAGTTGCTACAAGCATAGAACTTACCAAAACGTCCTAATTTGATGACCATGGGACTTCCACAAACCTCACAGTCAAATCCAGCAGCCTCATCCTTGATTTGGATTTTCTCCATTTCTTCTTCAGCCTTGGCTACTTCTTTTTTAAAGGATTGGTAGAAAGAATCGATGACCTTTTGCCACTGCTCTTTCCCTAGTTCGACATCATCCAATTTTCCTTCCATTTCAGCAGTGAAGGTCACATTGACGATATCTGGGAAGAATTCAACAATCAATTTATTGACAATTTCCCCTAGTTCCGTTGGCTCGAAGCGTTTGGCAACAAGCTTCACGTAATAGCGTTTTTGAATGGTCTCAATCGTTGGTGCGTAGGTTGAAGGACGGCCCACTCCATTTTCTTCTAGCGTCTTAATCAAGGTCGCTTCAGAATAACGGGCTGGTGGTTGGGTAAAGTGTTGCTCAGGCTTGCTATTGACCTGAGTGACGGTATCCCCTTCCTCCATATCTGGTAGCATCTTATTCTTATCCGAATCATTGTAAATCGCCAAATAACCGTCAAACTTCACCTGACTACCATTGGCTGTATATTGGACCCCATTTTGTCCCAAACGGACATTCATGGTATCAAAGACAGCTGCTGTCATCTGGCTAGCCACGAAACGATTCCAAATCAAGGTGTAGAGCTTGAGCTGGTCCTTGTCTAGGTACTTGGCAATTTTCTCAGGCGTATTGTAAACACTAGAAGGACGAATAGCTTCATGGGCATCTTGGGCCCCAGAAGCATTCTTGACCCGGCTACCGTTCTTGGAATACTTGTCTCCAAATCGATCAACGATAAAGCTAGCTGCTTCATTTTGAGCGATAGGACTAATCCGAGTCGAGTCCGTACGCATATAGGTGATCAAACCTTGAACACCTGATCCAATATTGATCCCTTCATACAACTGCTGAGCCACCATCATAGTCTTACGAGTACGGAAGTTAATCTTATTGGCTGCATCCATCTGCATCGAAGAAGTTGTATAAGGAAGTGGCGCATTGCGTTTGCGTTCCTTTTTCTCAACTTTTTCAACGATATACTCTTCCCATCGAGATGCGAAAGAACAGCTTTCACATCCTCCTGGTTTTGAAGTTTCATCTTCTTGCCATTCATTCCATAGAAATTGGCTTGGAATTGCTTGGTCCCCTTTTTAAAGGTTCCATCTATTGTCCAGTATTCTTCTGGTTGGAAGGCATTGATTTCTTCTTCCCGGTCAATGATTAATTTAAGGGCAACAGACTGCACCCGACCTGCAGAAAGTCCCTTCTTCACCTTTTTCCATAGAATTGGTGAAATCGAGTACCCTACAATCCGGTCCAAAACACGGCGCGCTTGTTGAGCGTCTACCAGATCCATATCAATCTTACGGGGTTCTTGAAAGGCGTTTTTTACCGCATCCTTGGTAATTTCATTGAAAACGACACGGTTCTTATCTTCCTTATCCAACTGAAGAATATGCGCCAAGTGCCAAGAAATAGCTTCTCCTTCACGGTCCGGGTCACTTGCCAGAAAGACTTGTTTGGCTTTTTTTGCTTCTTTTTTCAACTCATTGATTAAAGGACCTTTTCCGCGAATATTAATGTACTCAGGTTCATAATTGTTATCAAAATCAATGGACATGGTCGATTTCTTCAAGTCACGAATATGACCCACACTGGCCATGACCTTATAATTTCTACCAAGATATTTTTCAATTGTCTTCGCTTTCGCAGGAGACTCCACAATGACTAAATTCTTTTTAGCTGTTGTGGTTTTCTTTTTTGTTTTAGTAGCCACTTTTTTACCTCTATTTTGTAATAAACATCATAGAGTGTAAACTATTTTTTTCGGGATGTCAACCGTGAAGTTCTCCTATAGGAAAACTCATTTTAAAATTCAAACTCCTCTAGAACATCTTTTCCACTGGTGACTAGCTTTGCTCCTTCTTGAATGAGGTGATGACACCCATCAGAACGACCATCCAAAATCGAACCAGGAATAGCAAAAACATCACGACCTTCTTCCATAGCACGCTCGCAGGTAATCAGACTCCCAGACCGCATCCGCGCTTCTGCCACAATCACCGCTCTAGAAAGGCCAGCAATAATCCGATTTCGCTCTGGAAAATGATGTTTTTGAGGGCCTTGTCCAGGACCGTATTCAGTTAAAACCAAATGGCTCCCACTCATGTACTTCTGCAACTGTTTATTGGATCTAGGATAAAAGACATCTAACCCAGTACCAATCACTCCGATTGTTTTTCCTCCATTTCGAATAGCAGCATAATGGGCCGCAGCGTCTATCCCCTTGGCTAGTCCACTCACCACAATCAATTCGTTGTTTAACTCATTAATGATTTTTTCGACAGATTGAATCCCTGTACGGCTACAGGATCGACTCCCGACAACTGCTATTTTTGGATGTTTAAGTAGGTCAATATTGCCTGAATAAAACAACAAAACAGGTGGGTTATGCATCCAGAGAAGCTCTTCAGGATATTCCGGATCCATAATGGAGATCGAATCAAACTCCTTAAACTCTTCCCTTAAGACCTTGTCATCAATCCGAATGTACCGTTCCATAAATAGAGCTTGATTGCGACACCCTGCAATTTTTGCCATTAATTCTAAAGAAGGCCACTCCCCATTCATTTCCCAGTAACTGACAATGTTAAAAACCTGTAGATTAGACAGGCCAGCGACCTTTAACTTATAAAGTTCATATTTGTTCATTCGTAATCCTCATTTTCTACTATCTATTTATAATATTCGTAAAAGAAAACAAAAAAAGCTCTAAAAATAGAACTTTTTAATGATTTTCTAGGATATAAAAATGACAAACTGCCCCTAAAAGGTTACTGGAGTTGTGGTAACGAGCTGCTTGAATCTCCAGTAAAGAAAATCGTTGCTCACTACTTTCCTCAAACAACAATTTATACTGGTGGTTAATTTCTTCTAAAAGAAGGCGCTGACTACTAATTCCACCGCCTATCGTGACTTTTTCAAGCCGAACCAAAGACTGCAGGTTATAGATTAGGATTGCGATTTCTCGACAATAAGAAGCAAATAACTCTTGTAACTCCTCATGATGCCCAGCGTCAAGGGCTTCAAAAAAACTTGAATCCCATTCTCTTCTGGTAATTCTAAGAGTTGACTAGCTTTAACTACAAAATTGACTGCAGAGCCTAAATTTTTGAACCAAACTAGAAATCCCATGCTTCAAAAATCTCCCTCTGAAATTGTTTTTTTGTTCTGGAGCAGGTGGTGACTCCTCTGGGTTCGGCCAACGAAGATAATCCTTGAGATTCAAGGTAGAAATTAAGGAACCGTTGGAAGTCAAGGCCAAGCCTACTCCAGTTCCTAATACAAAGGTTGCACCACAGTAACAATCCTGGAGGTTCCCAATTCGAGCTTCTGCTAAACCTGCAGCATCTCCGTCGTTGAGAACTGTCACAGGTACTTGAAACATCTTAGTTAAACGTGAAGCTAAGGGAATATTTCTCAGATAGGGAATGAGGCCACCTCTAAAGACAAAACCAAGTCGACTATTGATTTCACCCGGACATGAGATGGCAATCCCTGTAATTTGGTTTTGGAACGAGGAAATCACGCGCTCGAGGGCTTCCCAGAAGTCCTCAATAGTATCTGGCGTCCGAACTTTAGAGGAATCGCTCACTTGATAGGCTTCATCGACTAAGGCATATTTAATAAAGGTTCCCCCGATATCAAAAGCTAAGAGCATTTTCTCCCCCTCCTATTCAACATCAGTCATGGACTTAATGGGTTCGAAGCTTCGACGATGGATAGGGGTCACCCCTTGTTTTTCCAATCCTTCGAGATGCTTGGCTGTCCCATACCCCGCATTCTGAGCAAAATCATAACCTGGATAGTCTTGGTCATATGCAGTCATCATCTGATCCCGTGTCACCTTCGCCACAATAGAAGTCGCAGCGATAGACAGAGAATTAGCATCACCTTTGATGATGGATGTCTGAGAAATAGGGAGAGCCAATTTCATTGCATCAATCAAGAGGTGTTGAGGCTGTGGGTCCAATTCTTGAATAGCCTCTAGCATGGCTAATTTCGTTGCTTCATAGATATTGACCTGATCAATGACGCGATTGTCTTTGACCCCAATCCCGATAGAAAGAGCCTGATCTAAAACTGCTTGGTAAATAGCTTGGTGCTTAGATTTAGGAATCTTCTTGCTATCGTTTAAACCTGGAATTTTACAATTTTTTTAGGCAAAAATAACAGGCTGCTGACGACGACAGGGCCAGCCAAAGGGCCTCTCCCTACTTCATCTACTCCTGCAATGAGCTGAACTCCTTGAGCATAGAGCTCTTTTTTTCATAGGCTAACATTTTTTTTCCAAACGCAAATCTTCCTCCACTTGCTTTTGGAGTTCACGTTTTCGTTTGTTGATGGCCGACTGAACGCCTGCCCGAGTATCATAGATCAACTCTTCAAACAAGGGATGATCCAGCCTATCAATCGTCGCTAAACACTCTTTGACTTCTTTAATCGTTGGCATCCACTTCACCTACACGATCAAGGGTATAGCGTCCCAAACGACCATCTCGTACATCCTTGACAAACAAGCTGTAAAAGCGATCGTAATCATCTCGGAAGCCTAAGCGTTGGGTCATCTCCATGATGATTTCCGGTGCTTCCTGCTCCAAATTCATTTGCTTATAGCGTTCTTGCAACTCTTTTGGGTAATGGGATTTAAAATACTCCAGACCAAAAATAGTCACCTCATCCATAGGCAATAACTGATCCTTAATGGCACCCGTTAAAGCTAATTTTAGAGCTACATCTTCATCTTCAAACTTAGGCCAAAGAATTCCTGGTGTATCCAAGATTTCAAGATCCTTATTGGTTTTCAACCATTGTTGTCCCTTGGTTACCCCTGGTTTATTTCCAACTACGGCAATCTTTTTCCCCGCTAAACGGTTCATCAAGGTAGATTTACCAGCGTTTGGAATCCCAATGATCATGGTCCGAAGAGTTTCAATCTGAATCCCTCGTTCCTTTTGGCGAGCGATTTTATCCGCCATCAAAGACTTAGCCGCATCTGTTACCTTTTTAACCGTCGACTGCTCTTTGGAGTTGATGGCCAGGGTTTTGATTCCTTGAGACTCAAAATACTCCTGCCATTCTTTTGTTGCGACAGGATCTGCCAAGTCAACCTTGTTCAAAATCATCAATTTAGGTTTGTCACCAACAATTTTTGTTAACATAGGATTTTGACTTGATAGTGGCAAACGAGCGTCCACCAGAATAGTAACAAAATCCACGAATTTTAAATTTTCCTGTACTTGTCTTCTAGCTTTGGACATATGTCCAGGAAACCATTGAATAATCGCCATGAAATGAAATCCTTTCAACATTCAATCCTATCTATTATACCATGAAATACAGTATTTTCTTTTAAAACTGCTTCCCATTTTTGCCATTGAAAAACGAAGCTACATCCGTAACTTCGTTCCTTTTTTAGCGAATTTGCTCAAAATGCAAGTGAACTGCAATGTGATCTCCATAACCACTGCGTTCCAAATCGCGTTGCAAACGATAAGAAATATAGTGTTCTGCAATGGTAATATACCCAGCACCAAGTAAGCGGTGTTCAACCATTGACTGGATCATGCTGATCGTCGCACGCTCCACTTTAGCTTCTTCCAAATCCATCACAACTTTCTTGGTCACTTGCGCCAAGTTTTGGCGAAGATCATCCGTCAAGACATAGACTGTTTGAGCCGCTTTTAAACAGCTTGATAGATTTTATCTGGGTCAAATTCTACAACTTCACCACTACGTTTAATGACTTCCATCTTATTCTCCTTGATCATCAATATACTTCTATTATCTTAATAAATAGGGGATTTGTCAAGAATCTAAGACATCAATAATCCGGACGAAGAACTCCCGTAATGATTTCTTTAGTCGCATGGTAATCTCCATCCACTACAACCTTGATGATGCGCTTGGCTTCCTCAGCGGGTGCTGGCACCAATGGCAGACGGGTTGGACCTGCTTCAAAGCCCATATAATTCAAGACTGCTTTGACAGGAGCTGGGCTTGGATAAGAGAAGAGAGCATTGACTTTAGGGATAAATTGGCGCTGGATGGCCGCTGCCTTTTTAATATCATTATTCTCAATAGCTTGGAACATTTCGTGCATTTCATCACCATTAGTATGAGATGCTACTGAAATCACACCGTCTGCTCCAAGGTTCATAGCGTGGAAAGCATCCCCGTCTTCCCCTGTATAGATGAGAAACTCCTCTGGCTTGTGTTCGATTAAATAAGCCATATTGGCAAGGGTTGTACACTCTTTGACCCCGATGATGTTTGGATGCTCTGCTAATCGAAGCATGGTTTCAGGTGTCATTTCAACAACCACGCGCCCTGGGATATTATAGATAATGATTGGCAAGTTTGAAGCGTCTGCAATAGCCTTAAAATGCTGGTACATCCCTTCTTGAGAAGGTTTGTTGTAATATGGGACAATCGCTAATCCGGCAGCAAAGCCACCAAATTGGTCCACTTCTTTTACAAACTCAATCGAGTCGCGAGTTTCATTGGTCCCGACACCAGCAATCAAAGGAACCCGTCCGTTGACTACCTTTTGCACCGCTGCAAAAAGTTCTAATTCTTCATCGTGAGTAAGAGTTGGACTTTCAGCTGTGGTACCAGCTAAAAGAATCCCATCTGTGTGATGAGCCAAGAGATGTTCGATGAGTGGAGGAATGGCCTCAAAGTTTATCGAACCATCTTCATGGAAGGGAGTGATAAAGGCAGTGATCATTCTACAATTTTTTAAGTCTTGATAAGACATACATACTCCTTTTTGAGACAACCATAGGGAAGAGGGACAGCACCAAAAGTTGATAGCTGTCCCCTATACACTTTATTTAGTTAATGAATCATTTCAACTCAAACTTCAACTCAGCTGTTGGGCGCACGAGTCCACGTTCATGAAGGGTTTCTGCAATTTGAACTGAGTTCCAAGCAGCTCCTTTAAGAAGGTTATCAGAAACCACCCACATGTGAATCCCTTTTTCAGCATCCAAGTCTTTACGGATACGACCAACAAAGGTATCGCGAGAACCAACCGCATTGATAGCTTGTGGGTATACTTGATGAGCCACATCATCTTCTAGAACTGCTCCTGGGAAGGCAGCAATAGCAGCTTTTACTTCTTCGATTGGTGCTACTTCTTTGTTTCAATATAGACTGACTCTGAGTGAGCTGACAAGACTGGAATACGTACACATGTTGCTGAGACAGCGATGCTATCGTCTTCCATGATTTTCTTAGTTTCATTGGTCATCTTCATTTCTTCATATGTGTAGTCATTATCAGTGAAGACGTCAATTTGAGGAAGGGCGTTAAAAGCGATTGGGTAATGTTTCTTATCACCACCTGAAGGTAAGATTTCCGCATGCAAATCACGTGGATCCACTCCATCATTCAATACTTCACGCAATTCACGTTGGGTTTCCAGAATGGCTCCCATACCTGCACCTGAAACAGCTTGGTAAGTAGACACGATGATACGGTCCAAGCCCCATTTTTGACGAACTGGTTCAAGAGCTACCATCATTTGAATCGTTGAACAGTTAGGACAGGCGATGATGCCGTTATGAGCATCAAGCGCATGTGCATTTACCTCAGGTACAACCAATGGCACATCCGGGTTTTGACGGAAGTAAGATGTATTATCAACAACTACTGCTCCTGCTTTAACAGCATATGGTGCATATTTAGCTGAAGTTGATCCTCCAGCAGAGAAGAGAGCGATATCAACCCCTTCAAAAGCATTTTCAGTTGTTTCTTCAATGGTCACGTCTTGCCCTTTGAATTGCAAGACTTTACCTGCTGAACGCGCAGACGCAAGGTAACGAATCTTATCGATTGGAAGTGTTGATTCTTCCAACATTTTGATCATTTGAGCACCAACGGCACCTGTAGCACCAACAACAACAACTGTATATCCCATAATAAAACCTCTTTCGGAATTTTCTAAAAATTTGTGAATTTTATCTATTATACTATTTTTCCCTACAAATGAAAAGTGTATTTTACACTTATAAAAACAAAATAATCCCGATCTAAGACCGGGATAGTTTCTAGATATCGAATAGCTTTTATTAAAAATTAATGGATTTCATAATCCAAATCACTCAAATCCTTCTTTCCTTGTGTATCTTCCAATAAAAATGGCACTTGTTGCATCCCTTTGATACCCGCCACTAGTGAAGTTGGGAAGGTTACTATGGCTTGGTTGATTTGGCTAATATTACTATTGACAATGCGTTTAGAAGCCGCCAAATCTTCATTCTCGTCAGCAATTTCTTTTTGCAAGGCCAAGAATTGGTTTGAAGACAAGAGCTCAGGATAATTCTCACCTACTGCTCGGATTTGTGCCAAAACATCGTTTTGATTGGCAATGACTTGGTTGGATTCTTGGATTGACGCACCTTGACGAAGGGCTACTAATTCGGTAAAGACTTTCTCTTCATGTTTTGGCATAGGCCTTAGTCGCCTTCAACATTTCAGAAATGGTATCGTAGCGTTTGACAAGAGTGATATCCACCGTTCTCTTTGCTTCTTCAATCATGACCTGATAACGGTTCAAACGGTTTGCTTTCTCCGATAAACCACATAACAACGACAAGAGCAAAAAAACGACAATGGCAATAAATAATCCTAACATAGTAATTCTCCTTTAAATATATTGGTTAATTCATCAATGAGATCAATCTCCCTACAGAGTTTTTTTGATACTCTACGACAATCGAAAGACTTTCGATTGCATCTTTTCTATTCGGTGTTGGGAAAAAGGTAGCGGTTAGTATATAAGGAAATATAGAGTGTATCTTGTACTAAATAAACACACATAGCATTTTTGAGAAATTTGCTGATCAAACCATTCTAGTATCTTGGGTTTTAAGAATTTTCGAGCGACCAGTTCATCTGTACAATAGATATTGTAATTTTCATTGTTTTGGATATCTTCTGTTTCAATTTGGACTTCATTAGGTCCAGCACCCGGATAGGCACCTTTTTAGTTCTCTTTTTTTAAAAAAACAAAGATTTCTTGGTTGGAACAACTCTCAAGTGCCCTGGAAATGAGATAGGAGCTTTTTAAAGAAAAAAATCTGACCAGCAAAAATCTTCAACTTCTTCTCTGACCGTATGAGTTTCCCCACTAGAGTCTCTCTTTGTTCGCGTCTCAATATGATAAGCATAGAGATTGGCTACTACGAGATTCTTTTCATCATGGAAAGACAATTGATGAAAGAGATCAAACTTAGTCGATCTCGGACTAATGACCTGCAGGACATTCATTGGGTAGTCAGCTGTCAGAGTTAGCTCCGCTTGAGGAAAAACTTCTTTCAGGATGGGACAAAGAAAATCTGTAATATAAATCTCTTCATTGGATCGAACCTGATCTCCGAATAAGGCTTTTCGTTTTTTGTATGCTGGTAAATAATAAAACACCACTACAAGAAGAATGATAACAATCGCTGCTCGCCATCTAACAAGTTGGAAGGAGAGAAAAGCTAGAATACCACCAAGAATAGTGGCGTTTCTCCAATGAATATTATTCTTCATTTGTTCCTTCATAATGAGCAACTTAGCCTGATATTGTTCTAATTTTTCCAGTTCACTGATCCGTTGAAACGTTTCTTGTGACCACTTGTTGTTTGGACTGTTTTGATCATACACTATAACCATCTCCTTTCAAACACAAATGAATCCATTTATTTACATCATTATATCACCGGTAGTCATAAGAGGCAAACAAATTTATGTATTTGCTTACAATGAATTTTTACAAAAAAATCCCCTACCAAACGGTAAGGGATCGAGGCATCTTTCGATGAGAACAGCCGGTTCACACAACTGTTCAAGGTCCGCTCCTGCGTTACAATTGAATGTAGACCTCCTCAGCGCAAAAGGCTCCTAAGAGCCAATCGACTCATCGCATAGACTTAGTGTACCATGAACGGCCAAAAAATGTCAAGAGGCTCGTTCTAGACTTCCTTTTAAATAACTTAAAAAGAAATTGAGCAAAAGCTAAACTCCTTCTAATTTTTACATTAGGGGCTTCATAGGCCCTTCGATAGTCTTTTGCATCCAGACAATATCAAGCCATTGGTCAAATTTATAACCAATTTTAGGAAAATGAGCAACTTTCACATAGCCTCGTTTCTCATGGAGGGCGATACTAGCTGGATTTGGCAGGGCAATGCAAGCTAAGAACCGCAAATAACCACGCGCCTCCAACTCCGACTCTAACGCCTCATACAATCGAGAACCCAGTCCTTGCCCACGATGATCTTGATCCACATAGACGGATACTTCCACCGCCCAATCATATGCTGATCGATCATAATAGGTTGAGGCATAGGCATAAGCAAGGACTTGACCGTCTACTTCAGCTACTAAGAAGGGAAAACGTTGAAGGATCTTTTCGATACGCCCTTCAAATTCCTCTATCGTCGGAACCTGGTATTCAAAAGTGATGGCTGTTTTCTCAACATAAGGGGCATAAATCCTGACAAGTTCAGGAGCATCTTCAAGGGTGACTGGTCGTATCTTCAGCATGGTCTTCTCGCTTTCTATCTCTCTATTATACCCCAAAAGCACAAAAATAGAGGTTGTCCGCCAACCTCTATATATTTTTTTAGAACAATCCTAAAGCAGTACCATCTTCTGCCACATCCATGTTCAAAGCAGCAGGACGTTTTGGTAATCCAGGCATAGTCATCACTTCACCTGTCAAAGCAACAATGAAGCCTGCACCAGTCTTAGGTACCAATTCGCGAATGGTAATGTCAAAACCAGACGGCGCCCCGAGGAGACTTGGATCATCTGAGAAACTATATTGGGTCTTAGCCATACAAACTGGCAACTTGTCCCAGCTATTTCACGATCTGAGCAATCTGAGTTTTGGCTTTCTTCTCAAAGACAACATTGTCGGCCCGGTAAATTTCTTGGGCAATCTTAGTGATCTTTTCTTCAACAGAAAGGTCATTATCATAAAGACGACTGTAATTGGCTGGACTTGTTTCAAGTGTCTCCACTACTGTTTCTGCTAGGGCCAACCCTCCATCAGCACCATCAGCCCAAACGCTCGCCAATTCAACAGGAACTTGAATAGAAGCACAGAGTTCTTTCAGAGCTGCAATTTCAGCTTCTGTATCTGTGACAAATTCATTAATAGCCACTACTACAGGAACTCCGAATTTACGCATATTTTCTACGTGGCGCTCCAAGTTAGCAAAACCTGAACGAACAGCTTCTACGTTTTCCTCAGAAAGAGCATCTTTGGCAACTCCACCATTCATCTTCAAAGCACGAATCGTTGCGACAATCACCACTGCAGATGGGCTAACAGGAAGATTTGGTGTTTTGATATCCAAGAATTTTTCAGCTCCCAAATCCGCGCCAAAACCTGCTTCTGTCACTACGTAATCGGCTAAACGAAGAGCGGTTGAGGTAGCTAAAACAGAATTACATCCATGGGCAATATTAGCAAAAGGTCCACCATGAACAAAGGCTGGCGTTCCATAGATGGTTGGACCAAGTTTGGCTTGATCGCATCTTTCAGAATCAAGGCAAGCGCCCCTTCTACTTCTAAATCGTGGACATAAACTGGACTACGATCATAACGGTAACCAATCACAATATTGGCCAAACGACGTTTCAAGTCTTCAATATCTGTCGCCAAGCAAAGGATGGCCATAATCTCAGAAGCAACGGTGATATCAAATCCGTCTTCACGAGGAATCCCATTGAGCGGTCCACCAAGACCGACCGATACGTGACGCAAAGCACGGTCATTCAAGTCCACTACCCGTTTCCAGATAATCCGACGTTGGTCAATGCCTAGCTCATTTCCTTGATGCAAATGATTGTCGATCAAAGCTGAAAGTGCATTATTTGCTGTTGTAATGGCATGCATGTCACCCGTGAAATGAAGGTTGATATCCTCCATAGGGAGAACTTGGGCATAACCTCCACCTGCTGCTCCCCCTTTAATCCCCATAACTGGACCTAAAGAAGGTTCGCGAATGGCAATCATGGTTTGTTTTCCAATTTTATTTAAAGCATCTGCCAAACCAATGGTGATAGTAGACTTTCCTTCCCCTGCTGGAGTCGGGTTAATCGCTGTTACCAAGATGAGTTTTCCTGGTTCTTCTTTCTGAACGGCTTGGATCTTGTCAAAGGTTAATTTTGCCTTGTACTTTCCATAGAGTTCTAGGTCATCGAAGTGAATACCCAATTTCTCTACCACATCTGTGATTGGTTTCAATTCAATACTTTGTGCAATCTCGATATCTGTCTTCATCTGAATCTCCTCACTATTTAATAATCCTATTATACAGAAATTTCACAAGGATATATATTTTAAATCTCAAACTTTTCCCGTTCGTTCGGTTTTTGCTTAGTAATTCTGCTTTTTCAGCCTTTATTCCAATTTCTTATACCCCTCTATATGAAATAACTATGAGTCCCTTCATCGTCTAGTCTACCGCCTTTACATCCCCTTGATCAACAATCGTAAGAGCCATGTTCTTGGCTTTACTAAAATATAAAATTCTTGTAAAATAAGCCTATGAATATTTTGATTACTTCCGGTGGGACGAGTGAAAAGATTGATCAGGTTCGTTCGATTACCAACCATTCCACTGGTCAACTTGGAAAAATCATTTCCGAACGTTTTTTAGAGGCAGGTTTTTCTGTGACTCTGGTGACAACTCCAACTGCGGTTCAGCCTAAAGAACATCCTCATTTAAGAAAGATATTTATCAAAGATGTCGCTGAACTTCAAACAGTCCTTGAAAAAGAAACTCCAACTCACCAGGTGCTCATCCATGCTATGGCCGTCTCTGACTACAGCCCTGTCTATATGTCAGGTTTCCAGGCTGTCAAAGAATCTAGCAATTTAGAGCAATTTCTTCATCAATCCAACAAGGAATCGAAAATTTCTTCAGAGGAAGATTACCAAGTTCTCTTTTTGAAGAAAAATCCTAAGTTGATTTCCTTAGTAAAAACGTGGAATCCAGACATTCGCTTGATCGGCTTTAAACTGCTGGTTGGTGTAGCACAGGATCAACTCCTAGCCGTTGCTCGTGCAAGTCTCGAAAAGAATCAGGCAGAAATGATTGTTGCCAATGACTTAAGCGAAATTCAAGACGGAAAACATCGAGCTTACTTAGTTACGAAAGATGCTACTCAAATAGCCGAAACGAAATTGGATATTGCTCAAAAAATTTATCATCACATTAGGAACAAAGGATAAAACCTATGGCGAATATACTACTGGCTGTAACAGGGAGCATTTCTGCCTATAAGGCAGCGGACCTCACCAGTCAATTGACCAAGCTTGGTCACCAGGTAAAGGTTCTGATGACTCCTGCAGCTACAGCTTTTATTACCCCTCTAACACTTCAGGTCCTCTCCAAACAAGCTGTCCTGGTAGAGGTCATGACAGAAGACGATCCAAAACAAATCCAACATATTGACTTGGGGAAAGAGGCCGATCTTTTTCTAGTCGCACCTGCTAGTGCCAATACCATTGCAAAATTAGCCCACGGCTTTGCAGATAATATCGTAACAAGCACTGCTTTGGCCCTCCCGTCTGAGGTGAAGAAATTCCTAGCACCCGCTATGAATACCAAGATGTTGGACCACCCCGCTACACAAAACAATCTTGAAACTCTAAAAAGCTACGGCTACCAAATCATCCCACCGCGCGAAGCTTTACTAGCTTGTGGCGATCAGGGATCTGGCGCTTTAGCTTCCATCGAAACCATTCTAACTACTATACAGGAGTCGCTCTCATGAGAAAATCTTCTTCATCCATTGCACAAATTTCTATTTTCTTCGCTATCATGGTGACCATCCATTTTACATCAACCATGATCTTTCAATTCTTCCCCCTTTCTAATTCCACCGACTTTCGTCCATATCCCAGTGGTCATTGCCTCCATTCTTTATGGACCTCGTATTGGTGGAACCTTGGGACTCTTGATGGGACTCTTTAGCCTCACCATCAACACCATCGTTCAGCTACCAAGTAGTTATTTATTCAGTCCCTTTGTTGAAAAAGGAAACCTTTACTCTCTGATCATCGTTCTGGTTCCCCGTATCCTCATCGGGATCACCCCTTACTTTGTGTACAAGTTGATCCATAATAAATCTGGACTGGCAATCGCTGTCGCGGTTGGATCTTTCACCAACACTTTCTTTGTGCTTTCAGGAATTTTCATCTTCTTTTTCAAAAAAATTATCCAGGTGGTATCCAAGCCTTCCTCGGTGCTGTTTTAACCACCAACTCATTGATTGAGGTCCTTGCGACAGTCATTCTGACTCTAGCAATCATCCCACCTCTCTCAAAAGTTAAGAATTCATTATAAGGCATTTTCGTTTATCACACTTTTCAAATGAAGGTGTGATTTTTTTGTGGACACTCAGCATATAAATTTGAAAACAATTGCTATTGAATCTAGTTTTTTCAGAAAAAAAATGCTATAATGTAAGCGATTAATTTATAGAAATAAGGAGTTGCACTATGACTTATCAAGAAAACTTCCAAAAATGGGCTGATTTCGCTGACCTACCAGATTACCTTCGTCGTGATTTGGAAAACATGGATGAAAAAACTAAAGAAGATGCCTTCTACACAAACCTTGAATTCGGTACTGCTGGTATGCGCGGATTGATTGGTGCGGGTACAAACCGTATTAACATCTATGTGGTTCGCCAAGCAACTGAAGGTTTGGCTCGTTTGATCGAATCTAAAAGGTGGAAATGAAAAAGAACGCGGTGTAGCCATCGCCTACGATAGCCGTCACTTCTCTCCAGAATTTGCCTTTGAATCAGCAGCAGTCCTTGCAAAACACGGTATTAAATCATATGTCTTTGAAAGTCTCCGTCCAACTCCAGAACTTTCATTTGCTGTTCGTCACCTCAACTGCTTCGCAGGTATCATGATTACTGCCAGCCACAACCCTGCTCCATTTAATGGTTATAAGGTTTATGGTGAAGATGGTGGCCAAATGCCTCCACACGATGCGGACGCTTTAACAACTTACATCCGTGCGATTGAAAATCCATTTACTGTAGAAGTTGCGGATGTGGAAGCTGAAAAAGCTTCTGGCTTGATTGAAGTCATCGGCGAAGCTGTCGATGTGGAATACCTCAAAGAAGTTAAGGACGTTAACATCAACCCTGCCTTAATTGAAGAATTTGGTAAAGACATGAAGATTGTCTACACGCCACTTCACGGTACTGGTGAAATGTTGGCTCGTCGTGCTCTTGCCCAAGCAGGATTTGACTCTGTTCAAGTTGTCGAAGCGCAAGCAACTCCAGACCCAGACTTCTCAACAGTTAAATCTCCAAATCCAGAAAGCCAGCGACCTTTTGCCCTTGCTGAAGAACTTGGTCGTCAAGTAGGCGCTGATGTTCTTGTTGCAACGGACCCTGACGCTGACCGTGTCGGTGTTGAAGTCCTTCAAAAAGACGGTAGCTATCTCAACCTCTCAGGTAACCAAATCGGTGCTATCATGGCTAAGTACATCTTGGAAGCTCACAAAAATGCTGGAACCCTTCCAGAAAACGCAGCACTATGTAAATCAATCGTATCCACTGACTTGGTAACCAAGATCGCCGAAAGCTACGGTGCAACCATGTTTAATGTCTTGACTGGTTTCAAATTTATCGCTGAAAAAATCCAAGAATTCGAAGAAAAACACAATCACACCTACATGATGGGATTTGAAGAAAGCTTCGGTTACTTGATCAAACCATTCGTACGTGATAAAGATGCCATCCAAGCTGTCCTTGTCGTAGCTGAACTTGCAGCCTACTACCGCTCTCGTGGTTTGACTCTTGCTGACGGTATCGAAGAAATCTACAAAGAGTACGGCTACTATGCTGAAAAAACAATCTCTGTTACTCTTTCTGGTGTTGACGGTGCTGAGCAAATCAAAGCCATTATGGCGAAATTCCGTGAAAATGGTCCAAAAGAATGGAACGCAACAGAAATCACAGTCGTAGAAGACTTTAAAGCACAAACATCCACTGCCGCTGATGGTACTGTAACAGCCTTAACGACTCCTCCAAGTGATGTCTTGAAATACACACTTGCTGATGGTTCTTGGATTGCAGTTCGTCCTTCCGGTACTGAACCAAAAATCAAGTTCTACATTGCCGTTGTTGGAGAAAGCAACGAAGATTCACAAGCTAAGATTGCTAATATCGAAGCTGAAATCAATGCCTTTGTAAAATAAACAATTAAAAGATGAGATCAACCAATCTCATCTTTTTTCGTATCAAAATACAGCAATTATTCGTCCTTTATGGCATACTAGATTTATAAGAAAGCGAGGTAATCTCATGGAACAATTTTTAGAAGATATTAAAAATCTTGAAGTAACCACTGTTTCGCGTGCGCAAGAAGCCATCGACAAAAAAGAAACAGCAACCTTCTTTATTGGACGCAAGACTTGCCCATATTGCCGAAAGTTCGCTGCTAAATTAGCAACTGTAGTAGCCGAAACTAAAGCCCATATCTACTTCATTAATAGTGAAGAACCAAGTCAACTGGATGCTTTGCAAGCCTTCCGCTCTACCTATGGCATTCCAACTGTTCCTGGATTTTTTTACATGTCGAAGCCGGTGAAGTTACCGTTCGCTCGCGACTCATCCATGTCAGAAGAAGAAATTAAAACATTCGCTCATCTATAAAAAAATTGAGGCTGGGACAAAAGTCCTAGCCTCTCAATTGTTTTTTTGGATTGTCGAGCACAATACGCAGTGGTTGAGTGGGCTCTACTACGCTGATTTCATCTGCTTTTTACAGCCCTCCTCAACTGTGCGGAGGTGGGACGACGAAATCGAATTCTAACGAATTACCGATTTCTGTCCCACTCTCAATTTTCATTTTCTGTAAAAGTCGTCCAAATTTTTTTGCTGGGGTTTGGCAAAAGGATAGGCCGAAAAATTCTTCTGGTTGCAACCAAACAGTCGATTCACTGGTTGCTTGTTCTCCTTCTTTTACTAGGCCGTAACGAAGTTGAACCTGCCACTTGCGATGCGAAAAGACATGCTGGACCATGGGATAAGTTCTCTCTTGCCAATCAATGACCAAGTCATAGTCCTGTTCAAAGGAGAGAATCTCTAAATTGTCCTCTGCTTGTTCTTTCTCATCCAGTAGAGACAATTGGCCCAGGTTCTCAGTTAGACTATCCACTTCAATCAAGGGAAAATGCCAGAAGCCTGACAAGAGTCCTTCCCGCTCATTTTTTTCCAGCAGGTAGCGCCCTTGACTATCCTTGATAATAAAGGCTGTAAGATAGACTGGTACTGGTTTCTTCTTAGGAGCCTTGATGGGATAGCGATCCATGGTCCCATGTTGGTAGGCCGCACTAAACTCCTTGACAGGACTCTCTTCCGGCCGTGGGTTGACAGGGGACTCGATATCTGAGCCCAAATCCATCAAAGCCTGATTGAAATCACCCGGACGCTCTGGATCGATCAAGACTTCCATCATGGCTTGAAAAAACTTACGATTAGTCGGAACTCCGATATCGTAGTCAACCTCAAACAAACGAGCTAAAACCCGCATGACATTGCCATCCACTGCTGGCTCTGGCAAGCCAAAAGCAATACTGGCAATGGCACCAGCTGTATAAGGTCCAATTCCCTTGAGTTTAGAGATAGCCTCATAGCTTGATGGGAAAACACCCCCATGGTCCTCCATGATTTGCTGGGCAGCTTTCTGCATGTTGCGGACCCTCGAGTAATAGCCTAATCCCTCCCAAGCTTTTAATAGTTTTTCTTCAGGGGCTTGAGCCAGATCAGCAATCGTCGGAAACCAATCTAAAAAACGTTCATAATAAGGAATAACCGTATCGACACGTGTCTGCTGGAGCATAATCTCTGAGATCCATATTTTATAAGGATCCTGTGTCAGTCTCCAGGGGAGATCGCGTTTATTGGCATCATACCAGGCTAATAATTTTTCTCGGAAAGAGGCAATTTTTTCCTCCTCCCACATGATAATCCCGTAATCTTTTAAATCCATCATATTCCTAGTATACCATAGAATGACTTCTACTTTAGAGATTCTGACTCTACCATAAAAAGGCCTAGGAAATCCCTAAGCCTTTCAATCATTCTTATTGTTCCACAGCTTGAGCTGCTGTGATCAAGGTCAATTTGTAAACGTCATCTGCATTACATCCGCGAGAAAGGTCGTTAACTGGTTTGTTCAACCCTTGCAAAACTGGTCCTACTGCAGCAAAGCCACCAAGACGTTCTGCCATCTTGTACCCAATGTTACCCGCCTCAATACCTGGGAAGATAAAGACATTAGCTTGTCCTGCCACCTTGCTTCCTGGAGCCTTCAAAGCTGCTGTTTCTGGTACAAAGGCAGCATCAAATTGCAATTCCCCGTCAATTTCAAGGTCTGGACGAAGTTCATGAGCGATTTTTGTTGCTTCAACAACCTTATCAACACTTTCACCGAAACCAGAACCTTTGGTTGAATAGCTCAACATGGCAATTTTTGGATCGATGCCAAACATCTTGGCTGTGATAGCAGAGTTGATGGCAATTTCAGCCAGGCCTTCAGCATCTGGATTGATATTGATGGCACAGTCTCCAAACAAGTAGCGTTCAGATCCACGAACCATGAGGAAGGCACCTGAAGTGCGTTTGACATTCGGACGAGTTTTGATAATTTGAAGGGCTGGACGAACAGTTGCAGCTGTTGAGTGAATCGCACCTGAAACCATACCATCAACGATTCCCAGATGTACCAGCATAACACCAAAGTAGTTGACATCGTCTTGCAAAATTTGATGCGCTTCTTCTTCTGTCATTTTACCCTTCCGACGTTCTACCAAGGAAGCTACCATCTCATCAAAGCCTGCGTAAGAATGCGGGTCGATAACTTCGTATCCTTCCAAAACTCCTTCAATTTCAAGGTAAATACGAATCTTATCTGGATTACCAAGCAAGACAGGTGTAACGTCTGTTTCTTTTTACAATCCGTTTTCTGTGCTTGCAGAATACGGGGTTCTTCCCCTTCTGGTAACACAATACGAGCATTCTTACCAACGAGGTTGGCTTTGAGGCTTTCAAAAACTTCCATGAGTTTCTCCTTTGAAAAAAATTAAATATTTGATAACTGTTTTAAGACTTGGCTAAAATCATCTGGCAGAGAGCTTTCAATTCGGAGCTCCTCTTCCAAAAAAGGATGATAAAAAGCCAAGGAATGGCAATGCAAGGCTTGTCGAAGAATTCCATCTTCTAACGAACCTCCATAGAGATCATCTCCCAAAAGGGGGAAACCAATATGAGAAAAATGTACACGAATCTGATGGGTCCGGCCTGTATGCAACTGGATATCCACTAGATGAATATCACCAAAAGACTGGACAATTTGGTAGCTGGTATGAGCATACTTGCCACCTTTTGCTACCTTTCGGGTAATAATGGAGTCTTCATCACGCGCAATGGGGGCAATGATATCCCCTTTGCTTTCCAACTCACCCTTGCCCTTTACCAATGCAAAGTAACGTTTTTGAATCGTCTTAGCCTGAAGTTGCTTATCCAAGCGAGCATGGGCATAGCCATGTTTGGCAAAAAGCATGATCCCACTGGTATCCTTGTCTAAACGGGTGACAATATGAACGAGCTGATTTTCATACTGATTGCGAACATAGTAACCCTTGACAAAGTTTGCAATGGTGTTGGAATGAAGGGAGCTAGGAATGGATGCCACTCCTGCTGGTTTGTTGATGACCAAGAAATGATCGTCTTCGTACAAGATTTCCAAATCACGATCAATGGCATCCAAGGCTTCATAACTTTCCTCAGAGGGAATATCAATCGTTACCTTATCTCCGATATCCAGAAGATAAATGGCATTTTGTTCGACGCCATTGACTAAAATTTGGCCTCCAGAAAACTTGATCTTGGCCAATAAGCCTTTTGAAACCTGATGTTTCTTCAGAAAGGTTTTAACCTTGACATGTTCATCTGCAATAAACTCGAACCTCATTCGTCAATATCTCCGATAAAGGCATCCTTGACCCGATTCCAGAAACTGGTATGGCTTGGGCTCGCTACGAAATTGATCTTGTGATTATCAATCTGGTACTCAATATGGGCGATATTTCGATAGGAATAGGTTGAATTATCGACAGAGAGAATGTGAAAACCTGGCCGGCTAGGCGTGATTTCAATCTTATCTTTTTTGGGAACAATAATCGATGACCCCAAAGTTCGATAGACACGATTATTCAGACTAGCAATTTCAGCAATTTGAAGCGCTTCGATCGTCGGGTGAAGCACAGCTCCTCCCAAAGATTTGTTATAAGCTGTGCTACCTGTAGGGGTCGAAACCGTAATGCCATCCCCTCTGAATCGCTCAAAATGAACGCCATTGATGGTTAAATCAGCCACCATGGTTCGATCGCTGCGTTTGATTGTCGCTTCGTTAAGGGCTCGCATAATCTTCGTATCCCCATTATCAAAAGTCACTTTGACATTAAGGATTGGGTAAGATACCTTAGCACCTGTATCGAACTTGAGATTTTCTACCAACTTGTCAATCTCATCATCTAAATAGTCCGTATAAAATCCAAGATGCCCCGTATGCACCCCAACAAAACGAACCCGATCTAATTGACTCTCGTACTTATGAAAAGCCGAGAGCAACATACCATCCCCACCGATAGAGATCACGATATCCGGATGCTTCTCAGTTAAGATAAAATTATTCTTTTTTAATTTATAACGAAGTTGTTGAAAAACCTCTTCGCTCTGGCGTTTTCGATTTCGAATAATCGAAACCTTTTTACCTGTAGTCCTCATCTGTATCATCACTATTTCCGACGCCATCGTTTAATTTACGATGCATTGGATCAAAAAGAGCTTGCGCCTCCTGAATGGCATCACGAATGGCACCCATTTCCTCATCGAGTTGATAAGCCAAATTCGCGGTGACTTCAAGACGCTTCTTAATCTCGTCCGGAAAATCTCCTTTATATTTGTAATTTAATGAGTGTTCAATGGTGGCCCAGAAATTCATAGACAGAGTACGAATCTGAATCTCTGCCAAATCGTTTCATAGCTATTAATGGTATCTACTGGATACTCTACCACTACATGATAGCTTCGATACCCACTTGATTTCTTGTGACGAATATAGTCTCGTTCTTGAACCACCCGCATATCCTGACGCTTCCGCAAGACTTCTAGGACTTCGTCTACGTCGTCTACAAATTGAACCATGATTCTCAGACCAGCAATATCTTGCATATCTTGAGCCAGGTTCTCTTCAGAAATACTTCTGCGTTCCATCTTTTCGAGAATACTCTCAATCGGCTTCACACGACCGGTCACAAACTCGATTGGGGAATGCTTTTGTTGTTTGCGGTACTGCTTTCTTATCCCACGAAGTTTAATCTTCAATTCCCCAACTGCTTGGATATAGGGATCTAAAAAATTTTCCCAATCAATCGCCATTGAATCACCTTGTCATCTCAAAGTTTTTTGTATAAAATAAACACATCTATTATTATATCATAAAGAGCTTGCAAACGAAAGAAAAGGACGTAGCTATGAATCATTTAGAAATTGAATTTAAAACCTTACTAACCAAAGAAGAGTACCATTCTCTAGAAGACTTTTTCAAAGACCAACCACCTATCCGACAAACCAATCACTATATTGACACGCCCGACCAAGCTATTCGGAATCATCGGATGGCCTTGCGAATTCGTACCTTAGCTGATCGGGCTGAGCTAACCCTTAAAGTACCGCAAGATGCGGGACATTTTGAATACAATCAAGCCCTTACTTTTGAACAAGTAGAAACCTTTCTCTCCCAAGAAGAAACTCCCTCAAGGTGAGATTGCCAGCTTTCTCACTGATTTAGACATTCCTCTAACTTCCTTAGATGTCTGGGGAAGTCTAGAAACAGAGAGACGGGAGAAAAGAATCCCTAAAGGTTTATTAGCTTTTGACCGTAGTCGCTATAACTCTATCGAGGACTATGAGTTGGAGATGGAGGTAGATGACGCCTCAGATGAAACTTATTTTCACGAATTTCTCAAGGAAAAACAAATTGAATACAAGCCAGCAAAAAGTAAAGTAGCAAGATTGGCTCAAAGTTTGCTAAATAGCTGAAATTACTGAATTTTTTTGCTAAAATAAGTCTAGACAAAAATATCTAAATGAGGATCAAACACATGTCAGAAAAAAACAATATGAAGCTCTTCGCACTCAACTCCAACCAAGAAATTGCACAAAATTTCAGAAGTTGCTGGCATCCCACTCGGAAAGCTTTCTTCACGTCAATTCTCAGATGGTGAAATCCAAATTAATATCGAAGAAAGTGTGCGTGGATATGATATTTACATCATCCAATCTACTAGCTACCCTGTTAACAATCACTTGATGGAATTGTTAATCATGGTAGATGCTTGCCAACGAGCAAGTGCCCATACCGTTAACGTGGTCCTTCCATACTTTGGGTATGCTCGTCAAGACCGCACTGCTGCTCCTCGCGAACCAATTACAGCAAAATTGGTTGCCAACATGCTTGTCAAGGCAGGGGTAGACCGTGTTGTAACCCTTGATCTTCATGCGGTTCAAGTACAAGGCTTCTTCGATATCCCAGTAGACAACTTGTTCACGATTCCTCTATTTGCTGATCACTATATCAAACAAGGTTTAACCGGTTCAGATGTAGTGGTTGTCAGCCCTAAAAATTCTGGAGTGAAACGCGCCCGCAATCTTGCAGAATATCTAGATGCTCCAATTGCTATCATCGATTACGCCCAAGACGATTCCAGCCGTGACGAGGGCTACATCATCGGGGATGTTAAAGGTAAAAAAGCAATCCTAATCGATGATATTTTGAATACAGGAAAAACCTTCTCTGAGGCTGCAAAAATTGTCCAACGCGACGGCGCTACTGAGATTTATGCTGTTTCTAGTCACGGACTTTTCGTTAAGGGAGCTGCGGAATTACTAGACCAAGCACCGATTAAAGAAATTTTAGTTACAGACTCTGTAGCAACCAAAGAGCAAAAACCCCAAAATGTAAAATACATTACTGCAAGCGAATTGATTGGAGATGCCCTTGTACGTATCCAAGAGCGTAAACCAGTTAGTCCACTCTTTGCATACCACAAGAAATAAGGTGATGTCGTGATTTATTTTGACAATGCGGCAACCACTCCCCTAAGCCCAGGAGTAATCAAGGTGATGACAGAAACGATGGAAACCAGTTTCGGAAATCCCTCTAGTCTCCACTCCCACGGTCGCCAAGCGAAAGATTCTTAGAGACGCTAGGGAATGCGTTGCAACTTGTTTAAAGACCTCTAGTCAACAGATTATCTTCACATCTGGCGGGACCGAAAGCAATAACACTGTTATAAAGGGCTACTGTCTCAAACATAGACAGCAAGGGAAGCATATTATTACCACGGCTATTGAGCACCATGCCGTTCTAGAACCGATTGAGTACCTGGTTCAAGAATATGGATTTGAAGTAACCATCATTCAACCGGTCGATCAAAAAATTCGACCTGAAGATATTCGAGCTGCACTTCGTCCCGATACTATTTTAGTATCCACCATGTATGCCAACAACGAAACAGGCGATCTCTTACCCATCAAGGACATTTCTGACCTTTTAAAAGACCATCCTGCTGCTTTTCATGTCGATGCCGTTCAAGCCGTTGGTAAACTTGCTGTAGCCCCTGAAGAGCTGGGAATTGACTTTTTAACCGCATCCGCTCATAAATTTCATGGGCCTAAAGGCGTCGGCATCCTCTATGCTAGAAAGCCTGACTTTTTCAATCTCTTACACGGGGGTGACCAAGAAGACAAGCGTCGAGCTAGTACAGAGAACTTGATTTCAATTGCTGGAATGGCTCAAGCCCTCAAAGAAGCAACTGATCAGCTAGACGCAAATTATCAGTACATTCAGAGCTTATCTGAACGTATCCTAACAGGCCTAGAAGATTTAGATTTCTATCTGAATAGCACAGACTCCAAACTTCCTCATGTCTTAAACATCGGCTTCCCCGGTATCAGCAATGATATCTTACTGCTTCGTTTAGATATGGCGGGAATTTCAGTCTCAACTGGCTCTGCTTGTACTGCGGGGACTGTTCAGCCAAGTCATGTCCTTGCAGCTTATTATGGCGAAGATTCACCTCGCATGAAGGAATCTATTCGCATTAGTTTATCCGAATTCAATACGACTGCTGAAGTCGATACTTTTATAACAACTATTCACAAAATTTTAGGAGAATTACATGGCATTTGAAATATCTGTCTCATTACCAAACTGCGATTACACATACGCAATCCATCCAAATATTAAAAAATATACCCTACGCGACAATACCTTTGCACAAACAAAGGTTGGAAACTACGAATTAAATCGTTTGTTAGAAGCTATTCCAAATAGTGGAGATGGCTTTAAGTTAAAAATTATCATCAATAAGGATTTAACAGGATTTAAAATTAACATTACTGACAAGTCAGGCCTTCGTTTGGTAAATATTTTTAAAAACCCAGAAAACAAGATTATCCAACAAAAATTCTACTTCCTCATGGACAGTTTAGTTGAACGTGAAATCTTTGAAAGGATTGAAAACTAATGACCAATGGTCCTGTAGTCCTCACCTATTTGGATGCATACCAAAAAGAACGTCAGGTTAGCTACGATAACATCGATCACTGTCTATTAGCCTTCTCAGGCTGTGTGACCATTCCAGATTCCTATCAGGTTGTTTCTGTTACCTACAAGGAGCATACCTTACCTTTCACTGGAAAAATCGGTGACTTTTATCGCTATCTGATTCAGTTCGATCAGAGTTTAAGAAATTCCAATTAACAAAGAAAACACCATTTTGGTGTTTTTTTAGTAGAAGATAGTTGCTTTTTTCACAAACTTTTTATAAAATAGATTTGAAAGGTTGTGATATTGTGAAACAAGATAAGACTAATCCAATTCCTCGTGCTACTGCCAAACGACTCTCCTTGTATTACCGCATTTTTAAAACGCTTTAATGCAGAGAAAAATCGAGCGAGCAAATTCAAAAACAGATTGCTGAAGCCATCGGGATTGATTCCGCAACTGTTCGTCGAGACTTCTCCTACTTTGGAGAGCTAGGACGACGTGGTTTTGGTTATGATGTCAAAAAGTTAATGAACTTCTTTGCTGATCTCTTGAATGATAACTCCATCACCAATGTTGCTATCGTCGGGATTGGAAATATGGGGAGTGCCCTTCTTCACTATCGCTTCCATGAGCGAAACAAAATGAAAATTGTCATGGCATTTGATACGGATGATCATGAGTTAGTCGGCACTAAAAGTAAAGATGGGATTCCGATTCACGGCATCTCCTCACTAAAAGAAAAACTTGAGGGACAAGAGATTCAAACAGCCATTTTAACCGTTCCAAGTGTAAAATCTCAAGAAGTTGCAGATTTACTGGTTGAAGCTGGTATCAAGGGAATCCTTAGCTTTTCTCCCGTACACTTAACAGTTCCAAAAGATGTGGTAGTCCAATATGTCGACCTAACCAGTGAACTGCAAACCCTTCTCTACTTTATGCGTAAGAATACATAATCAGAAAAGAGGCTGGGACAAAAGTCCTAGCCTCTCAATTATTTTTGGATTGTTGAGCAAAACGCAGTGGTTGAGTGGGCTCTACTACGCTGATTTTATCAGCTTTTACAGTCCTACTCAACTGTGCGGAGGTGGGACGACGAAATCGAATTCTAACGAATTACCGATTTCTGTCCCACTCTCTTTTTCTATACCAATAAATCTGTTTCTTCCCGGTAGCTATAATAATCATCAGTTGAGACAATCAGATGGTCCAGGAAAACAATTCCTAGACAATTGCAGGCTTCAATCATTTGTTGGGTGACACCATCATCATTCTTGCTAGGATGAATGATCCCGGACGGGTGGTTGTGAACCAAGATTAAGGATGTCGCCATATGCTTGATGGCATAGTGCAAGATTTCCCTCGGTTCTGCAATGCTACGATTGACTGTTCCGATAAAAATCACTTGCTGATGGATAATTTGATTTTGGGTATTCAGATACAAGGCCAGTAAATGCTCCTGTTTCTCATGGCCTATTTTTTGTTGCATCATTTTTGCCAGCTTCTGACTACTCATGATTTGTTCCGTTTCAATCACTTCAGAAGTCTGTATTCGTTTCCCTAGTTCAATAGCGACTAACAGCTCAATGGCCTTAACTTTCCCAATTCCTGGAACTTCCTTTAACTCCTGAAAACTCATACTAGCCAGTTCTTTTAAACTCTTTAGTGAGCCCAGCAGGTCCTGAGCGATCTCGTAGACTGGTTTATTTTTGTTCCCCGTCCGTAATAAGATGGACAGCAATTCTTGATGACTGAGCTTATCAGGTCCTTCTGTTAGCAAACGTTCTCTAGGTAAGAGACCTGATTCTTGAAATACAATATGATACATAAAAAACCTCCTCAATTAATAATTCGCAATTGAGGAGGAAAAAGGACGATTCTGTATAAATTAAATTGGACAAACTACTTCTCTTAAGTTTTCAAGAATTCGAGTTTCTTCATTTGAGAAGTTAATTTTATAGCACTCTTGCACTTGTTCCAAAGACGCAAGAAATTGACGAATTTCGTATCGAATTAAGTGTTCTTGATCATCAGGAAGGTTTTCAATGGTTTCGAAGACCTGTTCAACTTCGTAGATCCCCTTGGTAATGAGCCCTGTTTTAGGGAAATCATTGACCAGTAAGGCATAGAAGTTTCTTAACAAAGTATAGATATCTTCTGTGCGCATTCAGTTCCTCCAAGCTTCTTTCTATCACTCTTCTATTATAAAATAGAAAGCATGCAAAAATATGTCAGTCAGGTAACATTTTATGACTATCCTCTTACAAGTTGGCAGAAAATTAACAGAAAAAAAGAGGTCAAGGACCTCTTTTTAAGTTGATTATAATTGCATTTGATTATAAGATTTTGTGAAAGCTTCCAGTATATCATTTGGTGCTTTTGAGTAATCTACTGAAGTTTCCAAAGTACCTTTTACAATCGTACGATAAGTTGCTGCAGCATCCTCACAAGTCACCAAGGTGATTTCATTAACCCCTTCACGATCTGCAATGACATCGACCCGATCTGGTGTAACTGTCTCAACAGAATTGATGACATAGGTATAGACCTTTTCCTTATCAGTGATATAGATTTTCATTCCAGCTTTGGCATGTTCTAACGGGGAAAAGAGCATTTCATTTGCCCCTGTCAAACCAAAGACATGGTGACTAGCCAAGGAGTAATTCCTTTCCCCCATAACCTGGTCCTCTTTCATGGTACCTGCCCCATAATAGAGTCCCACATTATCTAAGCCTTTAAAAATCGGAAGGTTCATCTTTAACTCAGGAATTGCTATCCCCCCAATAACAGGCAACTTCTGCGCCTGCCACTGGGCATTGATAACAGATTCTGTAGAAAGCGATTTGACTTCTTTAAAATCAAAGCTAGTCTTGGCATCTTTATTCTTATCGATGGTCTTTTTCGATACCTTGTTGACTTGATACTGATTGGTATGCCACACCATGATCATGTTCCGAATCGGAGCATTAAAGATCAAGGCAATAGACAAAAGGATTAGTAAGGTAGCAAAGATATTAATCAAGCGATTGCGTAAGCTTGTTTTCTTCTTTTTTCTTCTTGAAGCCATTATTTATCCTACCCTTCACTTTCAGTTTCAGTCTCTGACTCATCTTTTTCGTCAGCTTGAACCGTTGTAAAGGTTACGATTTGGGCATCTTGATCCAGACGCATCACTTTCACACCCATGGTCGAACGTCCAGTTTGAGAAATATTGGCGACGCTGGTACGAATCATGACACCTGTATTGGTGATAATCATCAAATCCTCATCTCCTTTGACAGTCAAGAGACCGGCCAGAGGACCATTCTTATCAACCACATTAGCAGTTTTAATCCCTTTACCACCACGTCCTTTTGTTGGATACTCATCAGCACGCGTTCGTTTACCGTACCCCTTTCAGTGATGATCAATACTTCATCTTGATCTGTAATCACACTTGCACCGACCACTTGGTCGCCTGGACGGAGGTTGACACCTCGAACCCCAGTTGCAGAACGCCCCATATTCCGTACGACAGACTCATTGAAGCGGACAGAATAACCAAATTTTGTCCCGATGATCACGTCCGTATTTCCGTCTGTGAGGAAGACGTTGATCAGCTCATCCTCATCTTTAAGGTTAAGAGCTTTCAAGCCATTTTGACGAATATTAGCAAACTCAGCTACACTGGTCCGTTTTACCAAACCTGAGCGGGTTGTAAAGAAGAGATAAGCGTCTTCACTACGATCCTGAGCGACGTTAATAATGGTCTGAATGGATTCTCCGTCATCTAACTTAAGCAAGTTGACAATTGGAAGTCCCTTAGCTGTACGGCCGTATTCAGGGATTTCATAGCCTTTCAGACGGTAAACCCGTCCCTTATTGGTAAAGAAGAGCAAACGATCATGGGTGCTGGTAGAAACCAATTCACGGACAAAGTCATCATCCTTGACCCCTGTACCTTGAATACCACGTCCCCCACGTTTTTGAGCAGTAAATTCATCTTGATCCAATCGTTTGATGTAACCCTTGTTAGAGAGAGTGATCAAAACATTGCTTTCTTCGATCAAATCTTCGTCTTCTAGTGATAGAACTTCTCCTACCATCAATTCTGTCCGACGTGGATCTCCAAACTTCCGTTTGACCTCGTCCAATTCTTCCTTGATAATCGCAACTACACGCTCTGGCTTGGCTAAAATATCAGCAAGGTCAGCAATCAAGGCAACGAGATCATCGTATTCGCTTTGAATCTTGTCACGTTCCAAACCAGTCAAACGACGAAGACGCATATCCAAGATAGCTTGGCTTTGACGCTCAGAAAGCTTGAACTTACTCATCAATTCTGCTTGTGCTTCTGCATCTGTCTGGCTATTACGGATGATTTTAATCACTTCATCGATGTGATCAAGAGCGATTAAGAGACCTTCCAAGATATGGGCACGAGCTTCCGCCTTCTCTTTATCAAAGATGGTCCGACGAGTTACCACTTCTTTTTGGTGCTCAATATAAGATCCTAAAATCTCACGAAGAGAGAGAATCTTAGGGACACCATTTTGGATAGCCAACATGTTGAAACCAAAGTTGGTTTGCATTTGGGTCATCTTGAAGAGGTTGTTTAAGATAACATTAGCTGAGGCATCACGGCGCACTTCGATGACGAAACGAACCCCTTCCCGGTTAGACTCATCCCGAACTGCTGTGATCCCATCGATTCGTTTCTTGGACCAAACGAACGATATGCTCATGCACTTTGGTCTTGTTGACCATATAAGGAAATTCTGTAACGACAATGCGTTCACGCCCTGTCTTGGTCTCTTCAATTTCCGTCCGAGACCGTAAGACAATCGAGCCTTTTCCTGTTTCATAGGCCTTATGAATACCCGATTTGCCCATGACCAAGGCTCCAGTAGGGAAATCTGGTCCAGGAAGCACCTCCATCAGCTCACGTGTGGTCACATCAGGATTGTCCATCATTAGCTTGACAGCATCAATAGACTCACCGAGGTTGTGTGGAGGGATATTTGTCGCCATCCCTACCGCAATCCCTGTAGCCCCATTGACTAACAAGTTAGGGAAGCGAGCTGGAAGGACGTTTGGTTCGCGTTCACTGGCATCATAGTTATCTGTGAAATCAACTGTATTCTTGTTGATATCCCGAAGCATTTCAAGAGCAATCTTGCTCATACGAGCTTCTGTATACCGTTGGTAGTGACTCCATCACCATCCATAGAACCAAAGTTCCCATGCCCATCTACAAGCATGTAACGATAGCTCCACCACTGAGCCATCCGAACCATAGCCTCATAAATAGAAGAGTCCCCGTGTGGATGGTATTTACCCATAACATCCCCAGTAATACGGGCAGATTTCTTATGTGGTTTATCTGGTGTAACCCCAAGTTCATTCATTCCATAAAGGATCCGACGATGAACTGGCTTTAAACCATCTCGCACGTCAGGAAGAGCCCGAGACACGATAACACTCATAGCGTAATCGATGAAACTGGTCTTCATTTCAGATGTTAAGTTAACATCAACTAAGTTATTATCCTGCATTAAAACAATGCCTCTCTTTAATTAATTCACCATACTATTATAACACATTTAGGACTTTTTTTCTCCTTCGGAACACAAGAGTAAAAACGTTTACATCGTCCAAAATAGGCGTAAAACCGTGACAAAGAAAAGTAAAAGTGGTAGAATAAATGCGAATGGGGAAACCCCAAAAAATAGAAGGAGACGTTTAGAATAATGACATTAACTAAACAACATAAAAAAGTTATCCTTGTTGGTGACGGCGCTGTAGGTTCATCTTATGCTTTCGCACTTGTTACTCAAGGTATCGCACAAGAGTTAGGTATCATCGAAATTCCTCAATTGTTTGAAAAAGCGGTTGGTGATGCTGAAGACCTTAGCCACGCACTTGCCTTCACTTCTCCTAAGAAGATTTATGCTGCTAAGTACGAAGACTGTGCGGATGCTGACCTCGTTGTTATTACTGCGGGTGCTCCTCAAAAACCAGGTGAAACTCGTCTTGATCTTGTTGGTAAAAACCTTGCCATCAACAAATCAATCGTTGAACAAGTTGTTGCTTCTGGTTTCGACGGTATCTTCCTTGTTGCTGCTAACCCAGTTGACGTTTTGACTTACTCAACTTGGAAATTCTCAGGTTTCCCTAAAGAACGTGTTATCGGTTCAGGTACTTCACTTGACTCAGCTCGTTTCCGTCAAGCACTTGCTGAAAAAATCGGCGTTGATGCTCGTTCAGTTCACGCCTACATCATGGGTGAACACGGTGACTCTGAATTTGCTGTTTGGTCACACGCTAACGTTGCCGGTGTAAAATTGGAACAATGGTTGCAAGCTAACCGTGACTTGGATGAAGCTGACCTTGTAGATCTCTTCATCTCTGTACGTGATGCTGCTTACTCAATCATCAACAAGAAAGGGGCTACTTACTACGGTATCGCCGTTGCCCTTGCACGTATTACTCGTGCCATCCTTGATGATGAAAATGCTGTACTTCCACTTTCAGTCTTCCAAGAAGGACAATACGGAGTTGAGAACGTCTTTATCGGTCAACCAGCGATCGTTGGTGCGCACGGTATCGTTCGTCCAGTAAACATCCCATTGAACGACGCTGAAACACAAAAAATGCAAGCATCTGCAAAAGAATTGCAAGCAATTATCGATGAAGCATGGAAGAACCCAGAATTCCAAGCAGCTTCTAAAAACTAAACAAAACATTAAACACCATGTCTTAGGACATGGTGTTTTCTTGATCTCATTATTATGAAATCCTAGAGAACCCTGAGAGCCCAATCCTGCTCTTAAAAACTCACTGCTATCTTTCTTCATCCAAAAATAAAAAAAGAGAGCCTCAAGGCTCTCCTATCGTCATCCACCCTGAGAGAATCGAACTCCCATCTCAAGAACCGGAATCTTACGTGATATCCATTACACTAAGGGTGGCAACTATGATAGTATATCAAAAAATCGATCATTTTACAAGTAAAAAAAGCTTGCCTAAGCAAGCTTTTTATGTTGATTATAATTCAATATCACCAAACAAGTCAGCCATTGAGAATCCAGTTTGAGTTTCTGGAAGTTCAAAGTCACGTTTTTCTTGTTTTGGACGACGTGGACGTTGTTGACGTTTTTCTTGTTTTTCGCCTTCTTCTTGAGCTGGACGTTCTTCAAGAGCTTTGATAGAAAGTGATACACGTTCATCAGCAGCATTTACTTCAAGAACTTTAACAGTTACTTCTTGTCCAACTTTAAGCACATCTTTTGGATTTTCAACACGTTTGTGTGAAATTTGTGAGATGTGTACAAGTCCATCGATACCTGGCAATACTTCAACGAATGCACCGAAGTCAGTCAAACGTTTAACAGTACCTTCGATGACATCACCAGCAGCCAATTTTTGTTCTACGCCATCCCATGGTCCAGGTGTTGTAGCTTTCAATGAAAGTGATACGCGACCTTCTTCTTCGTTCAAGTCAAGAACTTTCACTTCGATTTCTTCACCAACAGTTACAACTGATTTAGGTGAAACGTTGCGTTCGTGTGACAATTCAGTCAAGTGAACCAATCCATCAACACCACCAAGGTCGATGAAAGCACCGAAGCTAGTGATACGAGCAACTTTACCAGTTACAACGTCACCAACGTTCAATTTACCGAATACTTCAGCGCGAGTCGCGACTGATCGCGACTTCAACAACTTCACGACGAGAAAGGATGAAGCGGTTTTCTTTTGCGTCAACTTCTTTGATTTTAGCATCAAATTCTTGACCTACGAAACGTTCAGTGTTACGTACAAAACGAGTATCAAGCATTGAAGCTGGAATAAATCCACGAAGTCCTTCAAATTCTACTGAAAGTCCGCCCTTAACAGCGCGAGTTCCTTTAACAGTAACAACTTCTTCTTCACGTCCGACCAATTTGTCCCATGCTTTGCGAGCTTCCAAACGTTTTTTAGATACAAGGTAAGTTACTGTATCAGTATCTTTACCAACTACTTGACGAAGAACAAGCAATTCAAGTGTTTCACCTGGTTTAACCAAGTCATTGATGTCAGCATCACGATCGTTTGTCAATTCGCGAAGAGTCAAGACACCTTCGACACCAGTTCCAGAGATTGCAACGTTAGCTTGTGTAGCGTCAACTGTCAAAACTTCAGCAGTAACAACATCACCTGGCTCAACTTGGCTAACACTGTTTAGCAAATCTTCAAATTCATTCATCTAAAAAATCCTCCAACAATCAAGTTTTCTAAACTTGACATACTTATAATTATTTTTCCTAAGCAAGCACTCGCAACGAAATCAAAATGATCTACAACGACTTCTTCATATAAAGAAATAAAATACCTGAGTAGATATTTTACCACCTTATCTGATATTACCTAGAACTGGGGTAGCTGGATTCGAACCAACGCATGAGGGAGTCAAAGTCCCTTGCCTTACCGCTTGGCTATACCCCAAAAGTGAAATGGAGAGAGAGGGATTCGAACCCCCGAACCCGAAGGAGCGGATTTACAGTCCGCCGCGTTTAGCCTCTTCGCTATCTCTCCAAGCAAATCAACAGACACAATTATACCATTGATTTCATGAAAATGCAACCCCTTATTTATTCAAATTATAATTTTCGATGGCACTTTCCACTGCTTTTTCCAGTGATTTATAAAGACTTTCTACGGCTCCGTTTTTCACAAGAGCGAACTGAGCTCCCATATCAGCAATCTCAGCAATAGCCTTCTTCCCAATCGCTAATTGGTAGCCATCAAAGGTATCTTTTCCAACAACTACCTTGCTATCAGAAATTTGGATTTCAATTTTTTTATCTTTTTTACTCATTCTTCTACCTCATTTCAACCCCTTTATTTTACAAAATTTTTCACATGCTTGCAAGCCGAAAATGTTTCATGATTAAATTATTTTAATTTGCTAGTATCTTCTTCCTAAGAAAAAAAGAGGGAGTTCTCCTCCCTCTGATCATTCCTTTAATCGTTTACTTTAAAAATCCATCCTTCTGGAGCTTCAATATCACCAAACTGGATGCCCGTTAATTCATCATAAAGCTTGCGGGTAATCGGTCCTACTTCCGTTTCTGAATAGAAGACATGGAAGTCATCTCCGTGCTGAACTCCCCCGATTGGTGAAATAACAGCGGCAGTTCCACAAGCACCTGCTTCAACAAAGCGGCCCAAGTTATCGATTGGGACATCCCCTTCAATTGGTGTCAAACCAAGACGGTGCTCTGCAAGATAGAGCAAGGAATACTTGGTAATGGATGGCAGAATAGATGGGCTAAGTGGTGTTACAAACTCATTATCAGCTGTAATCCCAAAAAAGTTAGCAGATCCCACTTCTTCAATCTTGGTGTGGGTTGCAGGATCCAAGTAGATTACGTCTGAGAAGTTTCGAGACTTAGCTAATTTACCAGGTAAGAGGCTAGCGGCATAGTTCCCACCGACTTTCGCCGCACCTGTCCCATGAGGAGCTGCTCGGTCATAGTCGTCTTGGATCAAGAAGTTGGTTGGAACCAAGCCACCCTTGAAGTAGTTTCCGACGGGCATAGCAAAGATCGTAAAGATGTATTCCTCTGCTGGCTTCACTCCAATAATATCCCCGACCCCAATCAACAATGGACGAAGATAGAGGGTTCCACCTGTTCCATATGGTGGGACATATTCTTCATTGGCACGAACTACTGCTTTACAAGCTTCCACAAACATATCCGTTGGAACTTGAGGCATAAGCAAGCGATCTGCAGTCCGTTGAAGGCGTTTGGCATTTTCATCAGGACGGAACAATTGAATGCTGCCATCTTTTGTCCGGTAAGCTTTTAGCCCTTCGAAAGCTTGCTGTCCATAGTGCAAACTTGGAGAAGATTCCGAGATATGAAGAGTGGCATCTTCAGATAGTTCTCCTTTTTCCCAGGCACCATTACGGTAATAGGCGATGTAGCGGTAAGGTAATTTCATATAAGAAAATCCAAGATTTTCCCAATCAAGTGATACTGTCATGTCTGTTTTCCTTCTTCCATTCAAGACTTGCTAAATAGCAAGAGTCACCACAAAGGATGACTTTATTCATGTACTCTATTTTACACCATTTCATGAGAATTTCAAGTGAAGTTTGCAATTTTCAGAAAATTTATCGAGCAAAAAAATTAGCCATAAACTGGCTAATTTTGGTTTTATTTAATTCTAGCAGTAAAGACTTCTTGATCAGAGATTTGATCGTTGACAAAGGAACCGTTGCTAGTTCGTTCTGACAAGCTGAGTTGGGTAACATCCACTTCTGTCACCTGACCTGTTGTGGAAGTGATCTGAAGGATTTGATCTTGCTCTGCCACTTCTTCTTGGCTTGTAAAGAGATCAAAATCACCCTGGTCAGTGAAGACTGGACCTGCCTTGAAGACGCGGTGTGGTTTAGACTTCAGTTCACGTAAGACTTGCAGTCCACGTTTGGCACGGCTGGTCACAGGAATATCATCCTGAGACATCCGTTTAAGACTGCCTCGTTGAGTCAAAATGTACATGCTTGGCGCCGTTGACTTAAAGACTGCCACAACTTGATCCCCATCTTTGAGGTTAATGGCTTTGACACCTGCTGCTTTGGCACCAACTACTGGCACCTCTTCAATATTGAATCGGAGACCATAACCATTCTTAGTAATGATCATAATGTCTTCCAGAACAACTGGTGCGACAGCAACAATACGGTCCTCTTGGTCTTTCAGTTTAGCGTACTTAGTTGATTTAGAACGATAGTCCGCCATGGGCTCAATTCCTTGCGTTCAAAACGCTTGATTTGGCCTTGTTTGGTAGCAGCAAAGTAGGTCACGCCTTCAAACTGATCCACAATCTCTGCAAAGAGAATTTCTTCTTCCTGCTCGAAATTGGTCAAGGTCTGACTGAGGTGCTCCCCGATATCCTTCCACTTGGTATCTGCCAATTCATGAACAGGTCGATAGATGGCATTTCCCAAGTTGGTAAAGAGCAAAAGATGCTGGGTGGTCTTAGCAGGCTCTACAAAAATCAACTCATCGTCGTCCCGCTTACCGACTTCCTCAACTGTCGACGCATTGAAGGAACGAGGAGAGGTCCGTTTAATGTAACCCGCACGGGTCACGCTGACGAAGGTTTCCTCTTCAACGATCAGACTGGCTGTATCAATCTCAATCGTTTTAGCAGTGTCTTGCAATTCACTGCGACGAGGATTGCCAAAGAGTTTCTTGACTTCACGCAACTCTTTCTTCATGAGATTGAACATGGTTCGTTCATCCCCAATGATGGCTGCCAAGGTCGCGATTTGCTCCTTGAGACTGGCATGCTCTTCTTCCAAGGTCACGATATCTGTATTGGTCAAGCGGTACAATTGCAAGGTGACAATAGCTTCTGCTTGTTCTTCCGTGAAGTCGTAGCTGACCTTGAGGTTTCCTTAGCATCTGCCTTGTTATCAGAAGCTCTGATCAAGGCAATCACTTCATCAAGGATAGAAATGACGCGGATCAAGCCCTCTACGATATGGAGGCGTCGTTCGGCCTTTTCCTTATCAAAGCGCGAGCGAGCGACAATGATGTCCCGACGGTGAGCAATGTAGCTAGAGAGAATCGGTACGATCCCCACTTGACGTGGTGTGTAGTTATCAATCGCCACCATATTGAAGTTGTAGTTGACCTGCAAGTCTGTGTACTTGAACAAGTAGTTCAAGATTAGATCAGCATTCGCATCTTTCTTCAACTCAATGGCAATACGAAGACCATCTCGGTCAGACTCATCCCGGACTTCCGCAATCCCCGCCACCTTGTTGTTAACACGGACATCGTCGATCTTCTTGACCAAGACTGCCTTGTTGATCTCATAAGGGATTTCGGTGACCACGATTTGCTGCTTACCGCCTTTGAGCTGCTCGATTTCTGTCTTAGAGCGGACAACCACCCGGCCCTTACCAGTTTCATAGGCTTTCTTGATCTCATCACGCCCTTGGATAATGGCACCAGTCGGGAAGTCAGGCCCAGGTAGAAACTCCATGAGCTTGTCTACCTTGGCAGATGGATGGTCGATCATGTAGACCACAGCATCGATGACTTCAGCAAGATTGTGTGGCGGAATATCTGTCGCGTAACCAGCTGAAATCCCTGTAGCTCCATTAACCAAAAGGTTTGGAAAGGCTGCCGGCAAAACCGTGGGCTCTTTTTCTGTATCGTCAAAGTTCCAGGCAAATGGCACTGTGTTCTTTTCGATATCTTGCAAAAGATAGCCAGCAATTTCAGACAAACGAGCTTCCGTATAACGCATGGCCGCTGGCGGATCCCCATCCATGGAACCATTGTTTCCATGCATTTCGACTAGGATCTCGCGGTTCTTCCAGTCTTGAGACATGCGGACCATGGCATCATAGATAGAACTGTCCCCGTGAGGGTGAAATTCCCCATGATGTTTCCGACAGACTTGGCAGACTTACGGTAGCCCTTGTCATGGGTATTGCCGTCCTTATTCATCGAATAAAGAATCCGCCGTTGAACAGGTTTCAAGCCATCCCGAATATCAGGAAGAGCCCGTTCTTGAATAATGTATTTGGAGTAGCGACCAAAGCGCTCTCCCATGATGTCCTCCAAGGACATATTTTGAATATTACTCATATAAGATACAAAGGGACGATTCGGCTTGCCGAAAATTTCTGTAGTACCCTAGGGCATCCACATCCGTAATTTTCGAATTGGATACGGCTGTAGAAAAAACTAGGAAATCGATGCAGGGTTCGATGAACCCAAAGCGATTTATCTTTTTTCCTAGGAAATTAGTCCCGTGTTCAGTTACTATAAGTAACTAAACTATCCTTTCTGTAGTTTAAAGTGTTTAAAATAGATTATTGAATCAATGATTTGACAGTTTCTCTTCAGCATAAGCCCTCATCTTTACAACCACTTCCTGATCATAGTCAAATCCCATCTTTTGGGCCAGGCTTTGAGCTTCTCGATCAAAAATATTCATGGTAGCAAATAAGGACTGGCTGACCTTCTCTATACTAGATAGATTTAGCAGAGGTGAGAACTCCTTCTCTTTCTCAGCTGGGAGATAGTGAAAGAGGTACTTGTAGTTCTTTCCGATATCAATTGCTCCCCTATCGCTTGTCACCTGCCAAGCAAAGACCTTGAGGAGTTCTTGCTGGCAAATGCCATAGAGGTGATCCGTCGCATAGATGAGCTGATTTCTTCGAATGGCCTTTACGACATAAGCCGATACCCACCAAAATTCATTGCAGGATGCTGCAAATTCCTCTTCAGTAGGCGGAGCGGTCCAATAGCGCTTGGAATTAGGCTGATAGGCTTCAAACAAACCTTTGTCGTCTTTTATAACTTCAAAATTTGCTTCGCTGTCCACCCACTCTTGGATATACTCCTTGGGGCAGAGGGTTAAATCAATGCGATTGCCATCTTCAAAGAGCATAAGATAAAGATGACGGTGTCCTAGAGTAACTTCTTGCTCAATGATGCGTTTACCAAACTGGTCTAGCCAAGATAAATCAGATATCAAGTCCTCCAGATTATCAACAATATAGACCACATCATAATCTTGGAACTCATCTTTTGGTGCTTTTGTATCCGTTCGTGAACCAGACATAGCGACAGCGTTGACTTTTAGAGTTTTTGCGATTTGTAAAATCACGTCAAACATCTCGGTTTCAGTTCTCATGGGGATACCTGCCTTTTTAGTGAAAACTTTTAATTCTGTAGAGGTCATATCTATAAAGGGGACTGGCTGCTGGAACTTTTTCCTTATCAAATTCTTTGAAAAATCCCATGACTAGTTTTGCATAACCATGACAGCCATCCTCATTTTTGTTTCTTCTTTTCAAACAGATTATTAATAATAAGTAAAACTACTAACAGAACAGCTAATACATTTGTTTGGGTGCTGATTCTGAAACACCTGACAAAAATCTGTATATTGTCAACCTTAAAAGGACCTACAAAAATTTGAAGGATATCACTTATCAAATTAAGCACTACAATTACACTCATGACACCTATGGCCCGACCTGAAATTTTTAGCATAAATATTTCCTTGTCTTTCTTCACTTGATTAGTTTTACTAGATTTTACATGTTTTTCTAAAAAATTTTCAACAGAAAATTCATTTATCTTATCTTCACCATTTTTATTAATTTTAACATCTAGTTCAAGTTTCATCTCATACCTTTTCCTTCATTCTATCATTGATTCTTTTGATCAGATTGTATTCTTTATCGCCATTCCCTAAGGATCTGCATATTGTCTCTGCTTTCTCATATGTTTCACGAATAAATTCTGGTTGTCTTGAAGCATTGTAATAAACCTTCAAAAATTTCAACGATGATAGCATAGAAGCATTGTATTCCCAATGGTTCTTCAACAGACATCTGATAAAAACCCTGATGATTTCCTGTTCTTGATACAAGAGACTTGTTTCATGATGTTCAAAATACTTTAACGAAATATAATCACAATAGTAAATCATGATATTAGATATCCAATTAAAAGTGTTTTCTTGAACTTCCTTAGTTGGTTCATAGCGTAGAGCTGTCCTTAACACCTGAACTTCTTTAAGCGTAATTTCTTTAGCAGAAGCTGCATCAAAAAGCTTTGAGCGCCAGCCTGAAATGCCATCTAAAGAACTTCTATAATTTGTATATAAGGTAAAGATTGACACAATTGCACCTAACAGAGCCGCAAATAATCCAATCACTAATTCATTCATCTTTATATCCTATATTTACTTTCTAAGATTGATTTTGACTCGCATAAATTAAACAGAACAACCTACTTGGCTTCTTCTGGTTGTGTTGGGGTAATTTTTTTGGTTAGCTTGCGTATTTTATAGCGACTACGGATAGAGTTGAGATGGTCACGGAGATCAGCATACTGCTTTTTATCTGGATAAGCATAGGCGTTGATTGCAGTAAAATCTGCAAAGAAGTCATAGATTTCTTATAGTTTCGCACGGATTTCCTTTTTTTTGACTAGGTGCCTTGACTTTTTGCTCGGCCAAGCGCTCCTTATAGTCATTTTCAAACTGAGCCTGCGCCTTTGTCAAGGTTTCTACATGAGTTATCAAATGCAGAGTTGAAAGGGCAGTTTTGTAGTAACTATCTTTTAGCTCCTTGAGCAAATGGTTAATAGCTTCTGTCTCTTTTCGTAGCTCATACTCGTTAGCCCGGCATAATTTTTGAAAAGTTTGCTGAGTTTGTCGTAAGCTTCCTTGCTACTTGCCTATTTCACACGAGAGAAGGCCTTGACCAAACCAATCAAGGTAGAAAATGCATCATCACGCTCACGATCAGACGCTTCCAGACTAGCCACCGTTTGACTGGCCTTGGAACGGTGCAAACCAGCTTGCAAGGTCTCAAGAAGTTTCTCCATATCCCCAAGCTTCGTTGCGTAAACCTGCTCAGACTTATTAGCTTTTGTAAAAATCCCCAACTCATCCCTGCTCTCAGATAGAAGTTGGAAGAATTCGTTGTTTACTAAATTGCGTACAGTTAAACTCGTGATTCCATATTCTTTTTTTATAAAACAACTCTTTCAATGATGTATTTTTATGTTTTTGCTCTAAAATAATTCAGAACATATATAAATATTCGTATTTTACTCCAATAACTCAAAACACACATGTGTGATTTGGGCTATTTCTCCCTAGACAAAATATTCTTCAGGTGGGATTTCTTGTTTTAGGACTTGGAAGGTGATTATTCGTGTGGGATTTAATCTAGCCCAAACGATCCAATTTGAACGCATGGAGTTTTGATTTAGAGTCATACTGAACTACTGCAATCTTTTTATGAAGTTTTTCTATATCCTCAGCAGTGAGTTGTACTTTTTTTGCGACATCAATAAATCTATTAATTGTTTCACTATCAGATTCATTATTGCTATTGTAATTATAAATAATCAATTCAGAATCTGTCTCCAAAAGTGAGTTAAGAATATTATTCCACCACCAAAAGTCACTATCACCGAGTGATAAACCGTATAATATAAACAAATCAGTATTATTGAAATATGATTTATATTTTTTATCATTCTGAGCCCAATAGGGTTTTAAAAAATTCTTTGCTTTGTTTCTATTATCAACATTTGTTATTTGATTTTCGTTATCGAAGCCAAATAACATTGATTTTGGAACATTTTGATAACCATGGGGATGAGTGATGTTGGTCATCAAATAACTGGAAAAATAAGTGGAGCTATCCCAAGAACAATGATCGTTAGTAAAATTATTAGGATTTGCCGCAAAAGAAATTTGTCTATCAGCATGTGGCCACGGGTGTGGATCATATTGTTCTTTATCCAATACTAAAATATTATCTAACATAGAAGTATAGTTGAAATTTAAAATTTCCCAATTAAATAATTTGTAATGGTATAGCTTTGATGGAAAACTCAATTTTCGGAAATTGCTTTCATCTAAATCTGCCAAAAATTTTTGAAATGATGAAATTGCTAGCTCGCTTTTACTGCTATCATTCCCTATTTGAGCTAACATATTTGGAGTTATTATATCATTTAAAAAATTAGAAAATTCAACCTGAAAGTGATTAAAATCATTAGTCAATCTTGCTTCATTGATATAATTATTCTCGTTGAAAATCTCAATTAAACTATTCTCAAAGTCACTCCAATTTTGCTTGATATTGGAATTGTTTTCATTATCTTTCTTATCCTCAGTCATTTTTTGAAAGATAATATTATCTTTATCAAAATTCTTATAGCAAAGATAATTATAGAAATTTTGATAAGAAGTCCGATATGGAGATTTAAGATATTCCATTAACTGAATATCTACACCATTTCCAAAGAGAGCCATGATATTAATTTGTCCATCATTAGCCAGTTCTTTAAATTCTTGATTTGTATAAATATTATAGCCCATATTTTCTTTATCATCCTTTCAAAACACCATCTCCCCACTCTCTTCCAGCGTAAACCTAACATTGTCCTCAATCCACTTACGACGTGGTGCAGCCTTATCGCCCATTAGGACAGAGACACGGCGTTCTGCACGCGCCAAGTCATCAATGGTAACACGGATCAAGGTGCGGGTTTCTGGGTTCATAGTGGTTTCCCAAAGTTGGTCCGCATTCATCTCCCCCAACCCTTTGTACCGTTGAAGGGTTGCTCCACGGCCAAAAGTTCGGCGTAGGTCTTCCAATTCATTGTCTGTCCAGGCATAAGCCACTTCTTCTTTCTTGCCTTTCCCTTTAGACATCTTGTAAAGAGGAGGCATAGCGATATAGACACGTCCTGCTTCGACCAAGGGACGCATATAGCGATAGAAGAAAGTTAGGAGAAGGGTCTGAATATGGGCACCATCCGTATCCGCATCGGTCATGATGATAATCTTGTCATAGTTGGCATCTTCGATCGTAAAGTCAGCCCCGACTCCAGCACCGATGGTGTAGATCATGGTGTTGATTTCCTCGTTTTTGAGGATGTCACTCATATTGGCCTTTCGGTATTAAGAACCTTCCCTCGAAGCGGAAGGATGGCCTGAAACTTGCGGTCCCGACCTTGCTTAGCCGATCCACCGGCTGAGTCTCCTTCGACTAGATAGAGTTCGTTCTTGGCAGGATTCTTGGACTGGGCTGGCGTCAATTTACCAGATAAGAGTCCCTTGTCCTTCTTGTTCTTCTTGCCATTTCGACTCTCATCCCGCGCCTTCCGAGCGGCTTCACGCGCATCCCGGGCCTTAATGGCCTTGCGGATCAGATTGGAAGCCAACTCCCCATTTTCCATGAGGAAGAAGGTCAACTTGTCAGCGACAATCCCGTCAACAACGGGTCGAGCAAGTGGACTTCCTAGTTTGTCCTTGGTCTGCCCTTCAAACTGCAAATGAGCTTCTGGCACCAAGATCGAAAGAACAGCAGACAAGCCTTCACGGTAGTCGGATCCTTCCAGATTCTTGTCTTTTTCTTTGAGAAGTCCTGTCTTTCTTGCATAGTCGTTCATGGCCTTGGTAATAGCTGTCTTCAGTCCTGTCTCGTGGGTTCCCCCATCTTTAGTGCGGACATTATTAACGAAGGACAAGATGTTGTCAGAGTAGCCATCATTGTATTGGAGAGCAACTTCTACTTGGAAGCCTTCTGATTCCCCGTTAAAGTAGAGAACGGGCGTCAAGGTTTCCTTATCTTCGTTCAAGTACTCAACGAAATCCTGAACACCATTCTCGTAATGGAAGGCCACATGGTTGTCTTCTTCTTTGCGAAGGTCTGTCAGCGTCAGTGTTACATCCTTGAGCAAGAAAGCTGATTCTTTGATCCGCTCTGCAATGGTATTAAACTTGAAATCCGTCGTAGAGAAGATGGTTGGATCCGGCATGAAGGTGACCTTGGTTCCCGTCTTAGACTTAGGAGCCGAACCAATCTTTTCAAGAGTGGTAACAGGCTTCCCACCATCCTCAAAGCGTTGTTTGTAGACTGCTCCATCACGGGTAATCTCTACCTCAAGCCAGCTAGAGAGGGCGTTCACGACCGAAGATCCTACCCCGTGGAGACCACCAGAAGTCTTATAACCACCTTGACCAAACTTTCCTCCAGCATGGAGGACGGTAAAGATGACTTCAACGGTTGGTTTGCCCATAGCATGCATCCCGGTCGGCATTCCCCGACCTTGGTCTGCTACAGATAGGGACCCGTCTTTGTTGATGGTAACGTCAATTTGAGAACCAAAACCAGATAAGGCTTCATCGACCGCATTGTCGACAATTTCCCAGACCAAATGGTGAAGTCCATTTCCATCTGTCGATCCGATATACATCCCTGGACGTTTACGGACCGCATCCAACCCTTCTAGTACCTGAATGGCATCGTCATTGTAATTATTAATGTTGATTTCCTTTTTAGACACAAGGAACCTCCTGTTTGTTCATCTTTTCTATATTACAGTTTTTTAGGAAATTTTGCAAAATTTTTCTTTCTTCTCCCCCTTTAACTAGGCTATTTAAGTGCGATTGATTCAAACCAACTATCCGATGTGACAAATCAGCTAGATATTTTCTTTTTCATTCAAAGCATTTTTGATATAATGAAACTATGATGAAAACAATTCTTTTACTCGTATTAGCATACTTATTAGGTTCTATCCCTTCTGGTTTGTGGATAGGAAAAGCCTTCTTTAACATCAATCTACGTGAACACGGTTCTGGGAATACAGGGACGACCAATACCTTCCGAATCCTAGGGACGAAGGCTGGTCTGGTTGTCTTTGCGGTTGATTTCCTCAAAGGAACCTTGGCTGTTTTATTGCCGACTATTTTTGGGGTTACAGGGATTTCTCCAATGGTCTTTGGACTTCTCGCCGTCCTTGGCCACACCTTCCCTATTTGCAGGCTTTAAAGGAGGCAAGGCAGTCGCAACCAGTGCTGGGGTTCTCATTGGTTTCTCTCCTGTATTCCTCATCCTCTTAGCCATCTATTTCTTTGTTAGCCTCTATTTAACCAGCATGATTTCTTTTTCAAGTGTAACGGTTGCTATTCTGGCTAGTATCGGAGTTCTCTTCCTCCCATTGACTGGCTGGATTCTCCCAAGCTATGACCTTATTTTCACTCTTATTGTCCTCGCTTTGGCAACCTTGATCATCATCCGCCACAAGGACAATATCAAGCGCATCCTCAACAAGAATGAAAACATCATCTCTTGGGGAAAAAACATCACCCATCAAAAACAAAAAGACTAGAGTCAAACCTCTAGTTTTTTTATGTTTAAAAATAGAAGGTCTTTGGAAGAAAGTAAACAAGAGTCTCCCCCTTCACTTCTTCTATAACCTCACTTTCAAGAGTTTCTCTATTTCTTTATAAAGAATCTTTGTTGGCTGGTAGGCTTTGCTTTTCTGAGCTAGAGCCTTTAGGTGCGACCAATCTTCCCGAGAAACCAATTCATTAAATAAGCGCAAGACTTCGGAATCTGTCTTTTTACGAGAGACCAATCCTATTTGGAATAACTCAGCCCGAACCGCATTGTCAAACTGGTCATAGTCCTGGGGCAAAATCAGGCTTGGAATGCCCTCTTCGATACACCCCATCAAAATCCCAGCACCTGCATGATGAATAGTAAAGTCCATCTGATTTAGAACATCTGAATAAGGAAGATAATCAAAAATCAAAAGATTATCTGACAACACCCGGGGTGGGTGATTCAAACCACTAGGGTCGCCTAAGGTTACGTAAAAGACATAGTCAGGATGTTCTTGGCTCAAAAGCTTGGCAAACTCTATCATCCGCTCTTTTTCCCACTTTAAATGGGTCCCACAGGTAACGAGGACCCGCTTTTTAGAGCTAGTGAAATACTGCTTCTGCTCTTGAGGAAGCCGATCAAAAGATAAACAGCGATAACCAATCCATTTGAGCTGGGATGGAAAATCATCTCGAAACTCCAACTCTTTCATGCCCAGAGCCAAGATTGAATAGGGAGAATAGATGGCTTCTGTCCCATCTTCACGGTACAATTTGAAATTCTCTAGGCTATCGAGATTCTTCTTAACCAGCGCAAGTCCAACTTTCTTTGCCAGACGGATGACTCGCCTACCCAGAGCATCTCTCCACTTGTAGAAGGTTCCCTGGTGCGGTTTCCAGCCACCTAGATAAGCAGGTGTTGTCGTGCGACTTTCAATCGCTACTGGACTTGGAATGGTCGTAATCCAGGGAATGCCCAAACGATCTGCTAAAACTCCAGCAGGAGCTGCTACAAAATCTGCAATAACCAAGTCAGGGCTTCCCTCAGAGTCCCAAATTCGATTTATTTCGTCGAAAACTTCAGGGACCAGTCTGCTATTGGCCATTAATTGTTGGTACATGATAAATAGATTTGCTTGCTTTGATGTATTGGCTATATCTTCCATCACTGTCGGACGATCAGGAAACAAGGCAAGGCAGTCAAAACCAATCTGCTCAACCAATGACTTTTTCTGAAAACCTGTAATCACACGGATCTGAAAACGCGGATCCTCCAGCAAGGGTTTCACCAGGGTCAAGGTTGGAAACAAATGGCCACTAAAGGGGACGCTAATCACATCGATTTTTATCACTTTTTCTAATCCAGTCATAGATGATTCCTTTCACATCTTCTCTGTACTCATAGCTATAATGATCCGTATCCACTTGAATATCCGCTGAGTGGCGATCCAGAATACGTGAATAAGGATCTTTCTTTCCTTTGATGACCAGTAGCTCTAGTTCTTTTTGATTTAAGAGAAGATGGGAAACCGGGCCAAGCGCTATCACGCGCAATCTTGGAAGGTTGACCTGATTCCCTAAACTTCTGAGCCACTGGGTCAGCATATTGACACCTGAACTCTTACAAACAAGAACTACTTCCTGCACTTCCAACAAGGGAGACAAGTGCTCCTGTAACAACTTTTGGAAACGAAGGTTCAAATCGTATGCCAATAGTAGATGATATTGGATGCAGAAGCTGACAAGAGGGATACTTGTGGAGACTTTATATGTTCAAAATCTTGATTGAAGGGAAAATTACTGGCTACCACTGAATAGCCAGATGGACAAATTGCATGGAGGAGGTCTAGTTGCCCAGCTGTCAGCCCGGCACAAGTAATATCACTGCTCCCACTAAGAAAGAGAACCAAGCGATCAGAGTCTAGCATGGTCTGATCAGGAGACAAGGCAGACAAACGGTCTAGATAGGACTTCATCTTACTCATAACGAATCTTTCCATCCGTCACTCGAATCTTCCGCCCCCGCCAATGAATCACAGGAGGTGTCATTAGAACATAGACAAACAGCCAAGGAAGCAGGAGATCATTCAGCACTTCGTAGGTGACTTCATCCAAGTGTAAGCGATTGGTTAGAATGCTTTGTCGATAGAGGAGCATCCAAACTGCCTTGAATACCAGTAAACCCAAGGCTAGAAGAAGATAAGGCCAACCTAAAAACAGACTTAAGATCAAACCTGGAAGAGGTAGGAAGCTCGGTAAACCTATCAGGCTAAAGACCTTCCAGTCCAGGTGTTCTTTGAGATAGATAGAGCTAAAGAGAAGCCACCGCTTCATCTGGAGCAAATATTGCTTGGCGTCCTTGATAGTGGTTCGAACATTACAGGTAACCCGCGTTTGGATAATGGATACTCCTTTACTCCTTAAAAAATCGGCCACAGCTAAATCATCACATAGATAGTCCTTAATCGCTGTGAAGAGCCCCTGATCTTTTGCAAGTTCTACCGGTAGGATATAAAACATCCCGTTGATGGAGTGATTTGCCTCAACTTCTGCCATGGTAAAATAGGTAATAAAAGAATTGCCATTAACGAATGCTGCAACCAGCTTGGACCAGAAATTACTTCTTTCTTGGTTATAGGGAATACCTGTCAGAATGACCTCCTGACCTAGATAGGTAGTCAGCTCACCCATTTTAGAAAAATCAATCACACTATCATCGTCCAAAACAATCAGATAAGGTCGGGTCAGCTCCTCTACAACCTGCTCAATCTTGTAACTCTTGGGATTAATCCCTTGAGGGACGTCTTCAATGAGAAAGACTCGAATGCGTTTGGCAAAGGAAGCCTCTTGGCAAATCTGATCTGCTACTCTCTGGGCTTCTGTATCAGACTGGTCAATCAACCAGTAGAACTCCACTGATTCTGTTTGCTGGAGATTGGCCCGCAAATCATTCGCTAAACGAGGATCCCCAGAGAGGATGGGTTGGACCACTGTAAAAAGCTCTTCTGGGAAGTCTGCAATATAAGACAGGCCTTTTTTATAATAAATGAAGGACAGCAACCAACGGATGAGAAATAAGAGAAGATAAGCAACGCCTAAATATAAATATAAATTTCATCTATTAAGTCCCTTTCGTAAATACCTTGCAAGGAGACGAATGATCCATCTTTGGGGAAGCAGACGACCTAGCAAAACGAGCAAGCGATAGCGAAGGCCGATAACAGCATAGGAAGTATCTCTTTCTATGAATCGAATCAACTGCTGAGCGACCTTCTCAGGCTTCATCTGCAAGCGACTTCCTCCCAATGCTTCTACTAGTTTAGGAGGAAAAATACCTGTTTGGACTGGTCCAAGAATATAGAGACCTAGCTGGACCGGAGAATCTAATTGACTTAGTTCCTCCTGGAGAGCAAGAGTGTAGGTCTGCAAGGCAGCCTTGCTGGAACTGTAGGCTGCTAGATAGGGATGAGGATAAAGGGCAGCCAGAGACGACAGCTGGACCAGCTGGATCTTCTGATTTTTCTGCACTAACTTCTTGATTAGGTGGACAGGAGCATGGTAATTGATTTGCCAGAGATCTTGCTCTTTTGCTGTGGCTAGATGGTTACCTTTGGAAAAATACGCTACCCCTGCACAATTGACGAGAAGATCTGCATCTAGGTTCTCTACAAAGGCTTCTAGAGCCATTTGATCTAGCATATCTAATGCTAGGATTGACAGTTGCGCCTTGCTCCCAGTTAGTTCCTCTTGGACTTGGGAGAGTCTGTCTGAATCCCGACCTACTAAGACCAGATGATCCAGCCTTCTTGCCAATTCTTTCGCTAGCTGCCGGCCAATCCCTCCTGTAGCCCCTAAAATGATCGCTTTATTAATTGTATCTTCCATCTTCATAGCTCTAGTGTACCAAATTTCTATTAGATAGAAAACTCCTACTGCCATTCTCCAACCTTTAAGGTACAATCCAAACCTTAAAAAAATAGAATTTTCATTTTAAATTATTGAAGTATGGATTGAAATGGTTTATAATATCTTGAATTAACAAAAGAGAGGGTTTTTATGAAATTCTATTCCTACGACTATGTACTTAGTCAGATTAGCCAGCAAAATTGGGTTATGGTGATTATGTCCATTCTCTTAGTGTTGGTAACTGCTTTTTTTGTCTTTAAGGCATATAAGGATAAACGTGGAAGTAAGTTCCGTGAATTGTCTATTATTTCTGTCTTAATCTTAGTAGCCGTTGTTTTGATTGGCATTTCAAATTTTCAAAACAATCAGTCTAATGACAATCAATTCCGCTCTTCCCTACACTTTATCGAAGTTGTTTCAAAGAATTAGGTGTAGATAAAGAAGATGTCTATGTCAATACTTCGGATACGACCGACGGAGCTATTATCAAGGTAGACAAGCAATTCTATCGTGCGATTAGCGGAACAGACCCAGATAGCTATTTACTTGAAAAAATGGACTTATATAAAACAGATGTAGAACTGGTGGAGGTTGAAAAATGATAAGCTTTTTTGCTACAATTGCAATTAAATTGGCCTTGGGGCTTCTTTCTCTTGTTTTTGTTATTAACGTAACAGGAAAAGGAAATTTAGCTCCAAGTTCTGCAGTAGACCAAATACAGAACTTTGTTCTCGGGGGTATTATCGGCGGGGTCATATACAATAGCTCGATTACCATCCTTCAATATATCGTCATCCTCATCATCTGGACGATTTTGATTCTGTCACTCAAATGGCTTAATACCAATGTTTACTTCATCAAACATCTGATTGATGGAAAACCAACTATTATCATAAAAAACGGAAAATTAGATCCAGAAGCTTGTCGCTCAAAAGGCCTTTCTGCTTCTGACGTCGCTCTTAAGTTGCGCTCTCAAGGGGTCTTCCAATTGAAAGAAGTCAAAAGAGCCGTCATCGAACAAAATGGCCAACTCATAATCGTTCGAATGGGAGATGAAATCCCAAATACCCAATCATTACAGATGGTGTGGTCCAAGTAGAGATCTTAGAGACCATTGGTAAAACTGAAGAATGGCTCATGGCCGAACTCAATAAAAAAGGATTCGAAACTGTTGATGACATCTTTATCGCTGAGTACGATAAGGGCGAGATTAATGTAGTGACTTACTAAGATTGGAAGTCAGCTATTAGTAAATAATAAAAAAACGCAAAAAGGTCGTTACTGTAAGTAACGACCTTTTTAATACATCTATCTTTTAATAGTACTCCCCTTGGCGGTAGTTCCAAGAGTTGAAATGATCGGATAAGTGCATCATGATCTTATCGATATCCAATCCTTTACGGATCACAACTGGACAAGTATTAACAGAACGGCTGCCCGCTCCTTGTTCTGGGATCAGCTTACCTTCCGCATCGACCATCGAAACCATCACTCCTTGTTCATAACGCGTTTCAATGGTCTTGTCTGGTTGGATAGAGGCTACATAATCATCGGCTTCGATGACCAAGTCTACAGCACCTTCGATCCGCTCACCGATTCCTTCGACCTTACCTCGGTTTCCTTTACCAGATGGGTTAGCAGATGATGCGTAAACCATCTTGCCTTCTTTTTCCCACATTTCTTTGGCGATTTGCTCACCAGCTTTACCGAATTTGATGACAAAACAGCTGGTTCCACGCACATCTGTCATGAGTTCCTCGCGTCCATCTCCGAAGGCTTGTAATTTTGCATAGGCATCTTCACGCCATGGAAGGATACAACCAAGCAAGATATCTTCATCCCAATGTTTTTGGTAGAAGGCTTCGATTTCAGGATTCAATTGAGCAAGGGCACGGAGTTCATCCATGCTTCCACAAAGAACAACACCTGGTTTGTTGCGGTTGCGTTCTTTGGCTTCGAACTTCCGTTCCAAGCCAGCCTTGTCGCTGGTCATGATGATGTAACCCACCTTAGTCGGGCAGACAATACAACCACCCTCTCCTTTCAAAATGTCAAATCCTTCTTGTGAAAGTGTTCCGTCCCATTGAATGTGTTTTGTCATAAATTTCGTCCTCTTCTATTCTTTTTTTCTATTCTATCAGAATTTCCAAAGCTTCAATGTATTTTCTGAAAATTCTTAATTAACTATACAATTTTATTGCCAATAGGTGGGCCGTTGCTTTTCATAAGCGGTAATCAAGTCTTCGTACTGAAGTGTAATCCCAATATCATCCAAACCATTGAGTAATTTGTGCTTCCAATCCCCATCGATCTCAAAGCTAAACTCTCCTACAGGCGAGATAATCTTCTGCTCTTCCAAATCCACTGTGACTGGATCTGTTGGCTTCAAACTTGCCAATTTTTGACGAACCTCTAGCGGTTGGACAATCGGAAGCATGCCATTATTGAGCTCATTATTGTAATGAATATCTCCGAAGGATCCGGCGATAACGACCTTAAAACCGTAGTCCGCTAAAGCCCAGGCAGCGTGCTCCCGAGAGGAGCCAGCCCCAAAATTATCACCAGTGATCAAAATGGTTGCCTGACGGTATTCTGGTTTGTTAAAGATGAATGTTGGATCCTCAGTATACTGATCATCCAAATAACGCCAAGCATACATGAGGTACTTACCAAAGCCTTTTTTATCAATCAATTTCAAAAATTGCTTGGGGAGGATTTGGTCGGTATCGATATTATCGTTCATCAAGGGAACGGTTGTCCCTGTATAAATGGTGAATTTCTCCATGATTACCCCTTTATCGAACTTCAGGCATTTGGCGCACATCAACAAAGCGACCAGCTATCGCTGCTGCAGCGGCCATCGCTGGGCTACAGAGATGTGTCTTGGCTCCAAATCCTTGACGGTCTTCAAAGTTTCGATTGCTAGTTGAAGCACAGTGGACGCCATCTGGTACCTTGTCTGGGTTCATCCCGAGACACATCGAGCAACCTGGATCACGCCATTCAAAGCCTGCATCCATAAAGATTTGATCCAAACCCAATTTTTCAGCGGCTTGTTTGACCGGACGAGAGCCAGGTACGACAATGGCTGTTAAGTTGGGCGCGATTTTTTTGCCTTTACAAACTTGGCTGCTAGTTCCAAATCACTGAGGCGCGCATTGGTACACGAACCGATAAAGACATAGCCTAATTCAATGTCTGCTGGTCTTTGACCAGGTTCTAAATCCATATAATGATAAGCCCGCTCATCATTCATATCTCGAATTTCTGGGAAGGGTGTCTCAAAATCCACTCCCATGGAAGGATTGGTCCCCCAAGTCACCATAGGAGCAAGATCAGATACATCCATGCGGATAACCTTGTCATAAACGGCATCGTCATCACTGACTAGAGTCTTCCAATCGGCTACTGCTGCCTCAAAATCACTTGGAACACATTCGCGTCCTTCTAGGTAATCAAAGGTCTTCTTGTCTGGATTCATGATTCCCATCTTGGAGCCAAATTCAATGGACATGTTGCAGATGGTCATTCGCTCTTCCATGCTGAGGCTATCGACTGCTTCCCCTCTATACTCGACCACATGACCGACTCCACACGCAACACCATAACGCGCTATCAAGGCTAAAATGTAGTCCTTGGCATAAATCCCCTTTTGAGGTTTTCCAGTAAACTCGACCAACATCTTCTTTGGTTTGACTTGCCAGAGGGTTTGGGTGGCAAAGACATGCTCTACTTCACTGGTCCCAATCCCAAAAGCTATGGCACCGAAGGCTCCGTGGGTCGCCGTATGGCTGTCTCCACAGACAATAAATTTTCCGGGCTGGGTTCGACCAGTCTCAGGACCAACCATGTGAACAATCCCCTGTTTTTCAGAACCGTGACCTGCATGATCGATTCCAAAATCTTTGACGTTTTCAGCTAATTTATCAATCTGTGCCTTGGAAATCACATCCCGGATATCATAGATGTTAACAGTTGGAACATTGTGGTCAAAGGTTCCAAAGGTTAAATCTGGGCGTCGAACCTTTCTCCCCGTATCCCTTAGACCTTGAAAGGCTTGCGGACTCGTCACCTCGTGAATATAGTGCTGGTCCACATACATGAGTTGGGGTTGGCCTTCCTCACCGGTCACTACGTGACGCTCCCAGATTTTATCAAAAATAGATTTTCCTGCCATCCTTACCTCCATAAAACGTAGAGTGTGTATAGGGTGAGAAGGGTTCCTAAGAGCCAGGTGAGCTTAAAATACCACTTCTGTGTTTTGTGATGAAAGAATAGCCCTCCAGTCCAGGCACCTAGCCCTCCAACCGCAAAAGCATAAAAGAGCAAGGTCTTTTCTGGTATCCGCCAGGCATTTCTTTTGGCTTTTTCCTTATCAACTCCGTAGAGAATCCCTACAAAGAGATTCCATAGAAGAATCAAGCCAGTAATCATTCCTTTTACACTCATAATCGTTTTATAATCTCTTCTGTCATTTCTCTTGTCGAAGCACTGCCTCCTAGATCTCTCGTGAAGATGCCTGTTGCTAGAGTCGCTTCAACCGCTCTTTCAATACGGCTAGCATCTTCTTCTCGATCAAGCTCTCTCGCATCATCATGGCAACAGAGAGGATCATCGAGACTGGATTCGCCACGCCTTGACCCGCAATATCTGGAGCTGATCCATGAATAGGCTCATACATGCTTGGTCCTGACTCTGAATGACTAGCCGATGGCATAACGCCAAGAGTTCCAGATAAGACACTGGACTCATCTGAAAGGATATCTCCAAAGAGGTTTTCCGTCACGATCACATCAAAGCGAGAAGGATTGGTAATCATCAGCATAGCTGCTGAGTCTACCAACTGGTGCTCCAAGGTCACATCCGGAAAGTCTAATGCCACTTGGTCTGCAACTTTTCTCCAAAGCTTAGAGGTTGCGAGGACATTTTGCTTATCAATGCTGGTGACTTTCTTGCGACGTCCACGCGCAATCTCAAAAGCCTTACGCACAATTCGCTCCACTTCTTCCACTGTGTAATCATTGATATCCCGCGCTTGATCATCTTCTAAGATATGCTCTCCAAAGTAAATCCCACCGGTTAGTTCACGAACCACTACAAAATCTACTCCATGAATCCGGTTCTCCTTCAAAGGTGAGAGGTGCTTGAGGGGGTCGTAGATTTTGACCGGGCGAATGTTGGCATAGAGGTTGAGCTCCTTACGAAGAGCCAATAAACCTTGCTCTGGCCGAATCGGTGCCTGGTCATACTGGGGACTTCCGATAGCTGCTAAGAGAATGGCATCGGCTCCCCTTGCAGCCTCAAGAGTGGAAGCTGGTAGAGGATGACCAGCCACATCAATCCCTGCACCACCAAAGGGTAAGCTTGGACCGAATAGTCAAAATTTGTTATTTCTGCCACTGCTTTCAGTACGGACAGGCCAGCCTCCATGATTTCTGGTCCAATCCCGTCCCCGGCTAGGGCGACAATTTTTTTCGTCATTACATTCTCCTTTAGGCTTCTGGTAGATCCCGATAGGACACAATATGGCCAATCTCTCCGGCATTCTCTTTTTGCACCAAGGTATTGGCATTGATATAAGCGATCGCTGAAGCCTTCAAGACGTCAAAGTCCAAACCGGATGCATTGAAGATAGTATCCGTTGCTTCGTTCTCAACTGTTACCAAAACACGCGCTTGAGCGTCAATCCCATCTGTCACAGCGTCAATACTGTAGGAAGTGAGGCGAACCTCTTGATGGAAGAATTGATCAATGGCGTTAAAGATGGCCTCCACAGAACCTTGCCCTTTTGCAAGGTACTCAAGAATCTCACCGTCTTCATTTTTCAGACTGACTGATGCAGTGATGCTTTCATCTTCATTGGTTGTGAGGCGAAGATCATCAAAGTGGAAGCCTTCTGGATTTTCCACTGCTGTACCAGCGACTAGGGCACGGATATCAGCATCAGTGATCTCGTGTTTCTTATCTGCCAGAGATTTAAACTTAGCAAATAATGGCTGGATGTCTTCTTCTGTGAATTCCAATCCCAACTCATGCAGTTTTTCAACAAAGGCATGGCGACCAGACAATTTACCAAGTGGCAGGCTATTACTCTTAACACCCACCAACTCCGGTGTAATGATTTCGTAGGTAAGAGGATTTTTAAGGACCCCATCTTGGTGAATCCCTGACTCATGAGAGAAGGCATTGCCTCCGACAACTGCCTTGTTCTTAGGAATGGCAATCCCTGAATAGCGAGAAACCAACTCAGAAGTATTGATGGTTTCATTGAGGACAATCGGACTTTCAACCTGGTAATAGTCTTCTCGGATATTGAGTGCGACCGCTACTTCTTCAAGGGCAGCATTTCCAGCCCGTTCCCCGATCCCATTGATAGTACCTTCGACCCGGCCTGCGCCATTTTTAATAGCTGCTAAGCTATTCGCGACAGCCATCCCTAGATCATCGTGGCAATGAGGCGAATAGATGATTTCCCGGTCCGATTGGACATTTGTGATCAAATGGTGGAAGATGGCTCCGTACTCTGCTGGCGTCGTGAAACCAACTGTATCAGGAATATTGATGTAGCTAGCCCCTGCATCGACTGCAGTCTGTACGACTTTCAAGAGGAAATCCAATTCCGTTCGGGTTGCATCTTCTGGTGAGAATTCAACGACCTCAAATTTTGAACGTGCATAGGAAACATGCTCTTTGATCGCCTCAAGTATCTCTTCTTTTGACTTGTTGAGTTTAAACTCTCGGTGAATGGGGCTGGTTGCGATAAAGACATGAATTTGCGGATACTTAGCATCCTTCAAAGCTTCATAGCAGGCATCGATATCGGATTTAACTGACCGTGCCAAGCCCGTCACTGCTGTCTTGGTCAGAACCCTTGCAATCTCTTGTACAGCTGTGAAGGAATCAGGACTCGCAGCTGGAAAGCCCGCTTCAATCGCCGATATGCCCCACTTTTCCAATTGCTTAGCAATAGAAATCTTTTCCTTGATAGAGAAATTAACTCCGGGAGTCTGCTCACCATCTCGAAGACTGGTATCTAAAAATTCAACTTTACGCATAGGGTCTCCTCTTTTCTACAATTAGTGAATAAAAAACAAAAACATCTCGCTAGATACCTAAGCGAGATGTTTCGTTACTCCCGCTTGGTAAGCCAAACAGGACTAATGCTTCTGCACTAGCCCGAGTACCTCAACAACAAAGCAAATTGATTAAACTTAGCTGTTTTCATGTTTGACTTTCTCCTTTGTTCGATGTCTTGTTAAGTATTTTAGCATAGCGATATTCTCATGTCAAGAATTTTCTGCAATATTCTGAATTTTTTGAATAGAAACAAAATAAAGACGAAAGCCTTCTATCTTGCTTTCGCCTTTTGTCCTTATTTTTTTCTATAGAGATCAAAGATAATTTGATCGTTGTAGAGGTCAATGGTGTTGGCCTTGACGTAAAAGTCCATCTCATTTTTAATCTTAGCCAATTCAATCCTAATGGTCGCCTCTTTACTATCAATCTTGACAAAATTAGGAATGTCCTTGTTTTTAGATAATATCTGCAAGACCATCTGCTTTGGAAGTTTTAAGGTACCAACTGAAAAATCCTTGAGGGTCAGGAGGATACTCCCATCCTCTAGCTTACTTGGCTGGAAATAGATATAGAGCGGGTACTCCTTCCCTAAAAAGTCCATCCTCCCCTCTAGTAACATCTGTTGGTTGTCTGCATACAGTTGATAATCACTCAAATGATAACTTTTAAGCATGACCTTGATGGTTTCATTTAGTTGAGCCCTAGTTGTGGTCATACTGCCGATCTTGACATCTCCTCCTTGGCTAGGAGTCTGTAGTTGCCGGACATCCTCTCGTACCGTTGAGAAACGAGTCCATACGACTAAACTTGTTGCCAGCAAGAAACTGACCAAGCCTAGAAAGAGCCATTTCCAGATGTTAATCGGCGTTTTTTCTCGTCTCTCCTTAAAATGAGGTCCTGTGGTTGCTGGCTTGACCTTCTTTTCACTCGAACCATTTTTTCTCAGTTGCATGTATTTTCTCCAGTACGGCTTCTTTCATGATCTCGTAGCCTGTATTATTGGGATGGAAACTATCCTCATCATACAAGGCATCATTGGTCACAGTTTCTTTTCCTAATTCGGATTCTGTCACCCCACTCTTGCCATCAATGCCCTTATAGAGGAGGTCATTGATTGGAACAAAGTAGACGCCTTGATAGGCAGAGAGGGTCTCCTCCGTTCTTTGGTTCCACTGATCGACAAGGGTCTGCAATTCCGTTAGATCGGGGAAATTGAGATACAAGGGATTATAGATCCCCACCACGTAAATAGGCAGATCAGGGTTGTCCTTGCGGGCCAATTCGATAATCTGTTTGAGATTTTTCTCATAGGTCTTCGATGCTTTTTCAAAGCGATCCAGATCTAAGTTACTGGTATCCTCAAGGATGGCCTTTCGCAGATCATTGCCCCCGACAGTAATGGTCAGTAACTGAGCCTGCTTCAAGTCCTTTCGAATCTCCTTTTTCTCCTGCATACGTGACAAAATTTGGCCGCTCGTGTTGCCAGAAACACCATAGTTGATCGCTTTGAATTCAAGACCTGTTTCATTGGTCAAACTCTGAGCAAGCAGAGGGACAAAACCACCTTGATTGGTGCTATCTCCTACGCCTTTGGTCAAGGAATCGCCAATCGCTACATAGGTGACTACCTTCTTTTTGACACTTGTTGACGGTTTGGTCATCACTGGTTCTGCTGAAGGAAGGAGCCAATTGACCAGAAAAAAGCAGACCAGAAAAGTGACCAAACAATACAAGATCATCTCTAGTATTTTTCTACTATTCATATACTCCTCATTCGTTCAGCTTTCAATTTGACTTTCTTATTTTTAAGTCAGGTTTAGGCTTGGTAGACAATCTTGCCCTGGCAGATGGTATAGGCTACCTGTCCCTTGAGGGATTCACCAACAAACGGTGAATTAGCTGCCTTAGAAGCAAAATGATCAGACACTAAACGGTCAGCATCCGGATCAAAGATCACAATATCCGCTGGTCCACCGACTTCCAAATAACCCGCTTCAAAGTTATATAATTTAGCGGGATTATAGGTCATCTTTTCTAAGAGTTCCATCAAGCTGAGCTCTCCTGCATGGACCAAATAGGTCAAACCAAGTGATAGAGAGGTCTCTAATCCTGTCATGCCGGAAGGAGCCTTGGTGATATCGGCTACGTTCTTTTCATCCGCATGATGAGGCGCGTGGTCCGTTGCGATTACGGTAATGACTCCTGACTTCAAGCCTTCGATGACTGCACGACGGTCTTCTTCCAGACGAAGAGGCGGATTCATCTTGGCATTGCTTCCCTTAGACAGCAAGAGATCTTCAGTCTTAGAAAAATGCTGAGGAGCTACTTCTGCTGTAACAGGAGCACCGATCGCTTGGGCAAACTCGACCACCTTGACACTCTCAGCTTTCGAGAGGTGTTGGATGTGGAGGTGGCCACCTGTTGCGTGAGCAATCATAGCATCCCGCGCTGCCATCGAGTATTCTGCCACTCCAGTCGCTCCGCAAACCTTGAAGTGCTCCCGAGCAATGTGCTCATTGAGTCCCAGAATGCCGTTCAACTCTGGATCTTCTTCGTGGAGACTAATGAAGGTCCCCAGACGTTTGGCTTCTTCCAAAGCCTGACGGACTACCTTGGTACTTTGCAACGGGATCCCATCATCTGAGAAACCGACAGCGCCAGCTTGTAACAAGCCTTCAAAGTCGGTGAGATGTTGGCCATCAAAGTTCTTGGTAACCGTCGCAACGGTCTTTACATGGATGGCTTCCTTAGCAGCAGAATCCAAGACTTCTTTTAAGGTCACGACATCCGAGATTGTTGGAGTGGTATTGGCCATCATGACGACTGTCGTAAAACCACCTGCAGCAGCTGCGAGAGCCCCAGTGTGAATATCTTCCTTGTGGGTCTGACCTGGTTCACGGAAGTGAACGTGAATGTCCACCAAACCTGGCGCTACCACCTTGCCACTCGCATCGATAACTTGGGCTCCTTCATAAGAAAGAGATGGACCTATTTCCACAATTTTCCCCTGATCTACCAAAAGATCACATACTTGGTCCAAACCAGTTTTTGGATCCATTACCCGACCATTTTTAATGACTAACATCTTCTACTCCTTTATTCATAGAAATCAACATGGGTCTCTAGCAAGCGATCCCCATCATAGCGGAACATAGCTGAAAAGAAGGGTTTATCCTCCAAGAGCCACTCAACAAAGGTGTGGTCCCCCTCCCAAGTTGGCTTACTTAAGACTTGATCATAAGGCACCCACTCCAGCGTCCCTTCGTTACACTCGATGAGTTCCCCTTCAAACTCAGTCACCTTGAAGACATAGGTGTACCAGTCTAGATCGGGAGTAAATTCAGGGAAGGTGATAATTCCTTTTAGAACTGGCTTAGCAACTAGACCCGTTTCTTCAAGAATTTCTCTAGCAGCACATTCTTGAGGAGTTTCCCCGCGTTCTAATTTTCCACCAACACCGATCCATTTGCCTTCATGGACATCATTGGGCTTTTTATTGCGATGAAGCATCAAAAACGCTTCTCCATTATCGATATAGCAAATTGTAGCTAACTGTGGCATTATTTCTTCTTTCTATTTTCCTAACTTCGCAACCAATCAATCGGCTCGCGACCCATCTCCGTTAAATAAGCGTTAGCCCTTGAAAAAGGACGGGAGCCAAAGAAACCGCGATAGGCCGATAAGGGACTGGGATGGGCACTTTCAATAATCAAGTGTTTGCTTGCATCAATCAAAGACTTTTTCTTCCGAGCATAGGCACCCCACAGAATAAAGACAACATGCTCCTCCTCTTGGCTGACTAGGCGAATAACTGCATCTGTAAACTCTTCCCAAATCAGGCCAGCGTGCCCATTGGCTTGGCCAGCGGGCACTGTCAGACAGGCATTGAGTAAGAGAACCCCTTGCTCTGCCCAAGGCGTCAAATCATGGGAAGGCTTAAGCCCCACATCTTCCGCTAACTCCTTTAAAATATTTTGCAAGGATGGAGGTGCTGGGATGTCATCCGGTACAGAAAAGCTGAGCCCCTGTGCTTGACCAGGACCGTGATAGGGATCCTGACCCAGAATCACAACCTTAACCTCTTCCAGATTCGTTGTTTTTAAGGCCTGAAATACCTTTTCTCTAGGAGGATAAATGATTCCCGAAGCGTAGGCCTGGTCTAAAAATTGATTGATTTGCTTAAAGTAGCCCTCAGGCAGCATCTCCCTAAGCAATTGGTGCCAACTTGAATGTTCCATCGCTTCTCCTTACAGCATAAAATAATTAACCGTTCTCTTGAGATTTTCTTGGACCGGCAGCCAAACCAATAGAGGCTAACAAGAGAATTTGTGGTAGAAATTGGATCAGATAACGAGTCTTGCCGCCTTCAAAGATGGTCAAAAAGAGAAGACCACCAAAAACAGCAAGCGATAGGAAGTGGAGTTCGTCATCGTTCTTCTTCTTGAGATAGACAAGGACCAGGCCAGCTGCCATCACAATCCAAACCAACTGTTTGACGAACTCATAATAACGGTACTGAGGCGATCTGTACTTAAGAAGTAAGTACGAATCCATTTGGCAATCGGTAAATCCTTGGTATAAGGCTCGTAAAGAGGGTTAATGACTGGAGTCTTTTCGTATTCAACATCCCGATAGAGCCAACCAAGTGTCCCTTCTGCCACTGTCAAGGATTGCTTGGTATAAAGATGTCCCAGGAGTCCAATCGGTCCATATTCCTTCAAGCGCCGTTTGATTTCTTTAATGATATATTCGTTCTTGAACATCCCATTATTGTACTCGTCTCGCTTATCTTCGTCGACATATTTCAAGAGCCCTTCTTTCATATCTGCTTGGTTGTGACCAATATCCGTCAAGCCCAAGTTAATAAACAAGAGCGGTCCTTTAGCCAGCCCTTCCCCTTTTAAAATAGGGACAGCCGTTTGGTGTTTGACAGCTGTATTCAGAGCTCCAAAGACCAGACCAGTTGATAAAAGGGTTATAGCAAAGACTTTTCCAAAGACCTTCCACTGCCCTTTAAAAAAGAGGACCATCCAAAAGGCCATCACGACAATAATAGTCGTCGGACGGATCAGCATAGTAAGCCCTGATAAGAGGCCAAGCCACAAGGATGTCTTCCATTGTGCACCACTCTCGCTCCCTTTTAAGAGATCCAAGGCTAGCCCTAATTGCAAGGCGATGAGAGGAAGAGGCGGAATATCCGTGTACATGGAGTAAAAATAAGGCGAGTAACAGATTAAGACCACATAGAGGGTATACACCCAGTCTGCCACTTTTTGGTCATAATGTTTCAGCCCTAAACGATACAAGAGGATAGCTCCTGCATTCACAAAGACCATGTTGAGGACTTGCATGACCCAGAGGCCTGCCCCACCAAAGAGTTGGTAGAAAAAGCGTTCGTACAAGAACAAGGGAAGGTTATTGGGATTCCGGCTCAGGTAGCTAGAGATAGAGGACTCTTTTAGAAGGCCAAAGGCTCCCGTATAGACCACCGCAGCATCCCGACGGATTAAGAGTTCCGCAGACAGCATAAAAACAATCTGAACTAGAATCGCTCCAACCATCAATCCAGTCTTGTATTTCATCAACCAGGCAAAGGCCCTTTTGAGATAGGAGCGACCAATATAAGCTAGGAGAAAGATAAGTCCCCCAACTACAAGGCCCCATCCCGAAATATCTTTTAGGTAGACGACACTAATGACAAACCAGTGCACCATCAGGAGCAACATAACCAGATGGAGCACCCCAAATAAGATGTTTTTACTTTTTACTAACATAGCTCCATTATAGCAAAAAAATAGGGATTTCGCTGGATTCTATCGGCTCTCCATCAAATAGAGGACTTCAGTTTGGATGGTGAAGCCAAGCCCTAGATATAGACTCAGGGCTGCTTGATTCTTTTTTTCAACGACAATCTGAAATTGCTGCTCCACTTCTGCAGCCATCTGATTCATCACACTTCGTAAGAGATAGCGTGCGTACCCTTTGCGGAGATGATCCGGGTCAACGGCTAATCCAAAGAAATAGGTCGTTCCCTGAGATAGATCCACCGTAACAGAAGCAAGAACTTGCTCTTGGTCACGCAAGACAAAGAGACGGGTATCCTGCCCCTCGAGAGACTCGGTCGCATACTTGAGGGCATAGTCAAGATCTGTCTCAAAAGCCTTGGATTGAAAATGCGCGATCTCTTGGAGCATGGACTCCTCAGCTTCCAACACAGACAACTCTTCACGCTTATCTAAGTCTACTACTTGACAAGGGGCCTCCAACCAAAGTTCGTGGTCTTCCTCCTCTGCCTCCACAAAATGAAAATGACTGAATAATTCCGGATGTTGCTCCAAAAACCGAACCTCTGATACATACAGTCGGTCTTCTAACTGATAGTCTTGGGCCAAGTCCATAAAGTCTTCCCATAAGGAACGAGCAATCCCTTGTCTACGAAAAGAAGGTGTCACAAAGAGCTGAACCTCAGCTTCTTTGGGTTCATCCGCATAGATGGACAAAAATCCAACCAGTTGTCCCTCCACCGATGCAAGGATAAAGGCTGGCATCGTTAAATCAGCATTATAGAGATTATCCAAATAGGGCAAGCGATAAGTATGGTCAATTTGGTGACAGGCTCTTACAAGCTGTTCACACTGCTTTTTTTCTTCTAAACTTAGACGAATCCGTCTTTCAAGCTTCATGAAATTTCCTTTCATCACAAAAACAAAGGAGAGCCAAGCTTTGGCCCTCCTCCATTATTTCTTTAGTCTTGCCAGGTTTCTTGGTTTTCTTTGAAACGGCGTAACAGTTCCAAACCTTCATTAGTGATATAACCCTGTTCTTCAGCCAAATGAATCAATTCAGTATAGTTTGACAAGGTTTCAAGTTGAACGCCAGCTTCCGCAAATTTCTTATCGGCTTTCTCCAATTGGTAGGTGAAGATAGCCACCACACCAAGGACATCTGCTCCTTCACGCTTCGCAGCTGCGACAGCATCTAAGACAGACCCACCAGTAGAAATCAAATCTTCAACCACCACCATCTTTTGACCTTGTGGTACACGGCCTTCGATTTGGTTTCCAGCACCATGGTCTTTTGGTTTGCTACGGATGTAGGCAAATGGCAAATTCATCTTGTCCGCAATAATGGCACCATGAGGAATCCCCGCAGTTGCCGTTCCAGCAATCACTTCTACTTCTGGGAAAGCTTCCTTGATTTTGTCCACGAAGCCATTTTCAATCAAGGTACGAGTTTCTGGATAAGCGAGAGTCACACGATTATCCGTATAAATAGGGGACTTAATCCCAGAAGCCCAAGTAAAAGGCTCTTCTGGTTTCAAATAAACGGCTTCAATTTTTAGAAGATGGCTGGCAATATCTTTAGCTAATGACATGATAACTCCTTTTTACGATTTTAATCGAATACGAATTAAATCAATTATTTATTTATACAACTGTACAGGTTAGTGAATAGTTTAGCGAAGGCCCTATCGGACTTAATTATTCCGACGATCACAGAAGAGAAACGATTTTTTTCTCTTCTGTGATCTAGTGAATGCGTTAGGGAAGGTCCCATAGGACTTCCCGTAGAGCTACCAAAAGTTCCACTTTTAGTAGCTCTTACGCATTCCACTGTCTCTTAATTTCATGATAAGCATCCCATGGGTTTTCTGCTTGAATGATTGGACGTCCAACCACGATGTAGTCTGATCCGATGGCATGGGCTTCTTGTGGGGTCATGACCCGTTTTTGGTCACCAATTTCTGCTCCTGCAGGACGGATCCCTGGGGTGACGCAGACAAACTCTTCTGATGTAGCTTTCTTGATCAAATCAACTTCATGGGCTGAGCAGACAACGCCGTCCAAGCCAGCTTCTTGCGCCTTACGAGCATAATTAACAACTGATTCTTGGACAGTGGTTTGGATGTTTTGGCAATCGCGCATGTCTTCTTCACTGGTTGAAGTCAACTGAGTCACCGCCACCAACTTAGCTCCTGGTCCAAGTGCTTTTTTGGCTTCGCGCATCATCTCTACACCACCGGCTGCATGAACTGTCACCATATCCACTCCAAATGTGCCTAGGACAGACATGGCTGACTTAACCGTATTTGGGATGTCGTGCAATTTTAGATCCAAGAAAATGCTGTGGCCACGACCTTTCAGATAGTGGACAATTTCTGGTCCAACTGCATAGAAAAATTCCATTCCTATTTTTACAAAAAGTTTTTCATCTTCTGGGAAATGTTCTAAAAAGTTTTTTACATCTTCAAAAGCTGGAAAGTCAAGGGCGATGATGGGACGTTCTTCACGCATGGGTTTCTCCTTTTAATGGGTGACATTTTTTCCGCAAAAAAACCTTGCCCGAGGCAAGGTTACACGAAAATTAGGTAGTATCTACCCTGATTCACCGTCTAGACCTTAGGAGCCTCTCTGGACCACTTTAAAGGTTTTTCTACATTGTAGTACGATATTAAAGAAAAGTCAAGAAATAATCATAAAACGTTCGGATTCCATCTGTCTTTTTCATCTTTCGACTAGGAAAGATTCATAAACATGTTAAAAGATTGACGAATAAACGTTTTTCCTGTAAAATTTTTGCTATGCTGAGTAAGGGTTGTTTCAGTTGTAGCTTACTCAGTAGCCTGTTGGGGTTGTAGCCAGCAGGCATTTTTTATTTTCATGATAATCCTTATAATAGATTTTCTCGAACATGTTTTCGTAAGTTCTCAAGAGTGTCAATGCCATATCGATCCATGACCTCCGGCAGGCTTCGATGATCGTTGGACAAGCATAAGGATCGGTGAAATTGGCAGTGCCGACACCGATCGCAGAAGCGCCAGCAATCATCATTTCAATCGCTGCTTCTGCTGAATCTACACCCCCCATTCCAATGATTGGAAGTTTCGTGGATTGGGCTACTTGGCGGATGAGTTTCAAGGCAACTGGGAAGATAGCTGGTCCTGACATACCTCCCGTACCATTGGCAATAATGGGCTTACCAGTCTTGAGGTCAAAGCGCATCCCGACCAAAGTGTTAATCATGGTCAAGCCACTAGCGCCCGCATCTTCAGCAGCCTTGGCTACCTGGGTGATATCTGCTACACTAGGGGTCAATTTAACGTAGACAGGGACTGAGGATGCTTCTACCGCAGCTTTTACCGCATCATAGGCCAACTCAGGAACCTGACCAATCAAAAGCCCGTTATTCCCATGGTCCACATTGGGACAAGAGATATTAAGCTCGATGGCCTTGACATTTGGTGCCTGGGAGATTTTTCTAGAAACCGTCGCATACTCTTCATTGGAGAAGCCAGCTACATTGGCGATAATCGGTAGATCTGGATAATGCTGGGCTAACCAAGGGAGTTTCTCTGCGAGAACGACATCGACACCTGGATTTTGGAGACCAATGGCATTGAGCATTCCTGCAGGAGTCTCTGCGACACGTGGTGTGGGATTGCCAAAACGAGCCTCAGCTGTCGTTGCCTTGATCATAATGGATCCTAATAAGTCCAAGTCATAGTATTTGGCATATTCTTGGCCAAACCCAAAACAGCCAGAAGCTGGGATGATGGGATTTTTAAGTCTAATCCTGGTAAGGATACAGCTAATCGATTACTAGTCATTCTTTCCTCCCTACATCACAATCGTACCAGTTTCAAAGACTGGACCGTCTTCACACACGCGCTTATTGGCAGCTTGGCTTGCATTTTCCAGATGCACCACACAGGCATAGCAAGCTCCCATCCCACATGCCATGCGGGATTCCATTGAAATGTAGGCACGAGGGTGGTCATAGAACTTGCTGTTGACGTATTTGAGCATACCAGGGGCTCCACAGGAATAAACTGCATCCATATTCTCATTGAGTGTTTCCACTACAGTTGCCACATTGCCTTGGATTCCATATGAGCCATCATCAGTTGTAATGGTCACTTGCCCATACTGCTTCAACTCTTCTTCGAGGATAACCGCTTCTTTATTTGCAAATCCAAGGACAGAATGGACTTCTACTCCTTGCTCATGCAGCTGTTTAGCCACTTGGACCAAGGGAGGTACTCCAATCCCGCCACCGATGATCAAGGCACGCGCCCCTTGACCAAGCTCCTTTAAGTCAAAGCCATTTCCTTGAGGACCCATGACGCTTAGGAAACTACCAATAGGCAGCTGAGAAAAGATGGCCGTTCCGCCTCCTTCTACCCGATAGATGAGGCGACAGGTATGGCTGTCTGGATCAATCTCTGAGATAGAAATGGGACGACGAAGGAGCTTAGAGTCATCCGGTACACGGATATGGAGAAACTGCCCAGCTAGCATCTGCTCGACCATTTCCCCCTTTAAGACCATTGAAAAAATCCGTGGCGCAATCTCTTCTTGAGCGATTAACTCCATGTCTTCCATCATGATTTTTCCAAACCGTTTTTTACAGCTGTCACTGACCATTGGTTTCCTCTTCTTTCTTCCAACAAAAAAGACCTCGCAAAAGCAAGGTCCTACAAATGATCAGCTAGACTCAGTCCGCTGATCTTTTTTTCTGTCTTTCCTTGCAGGCCTCTCTGGACCCCTTAAAGGTTAAATTTGTCTCATTATATCGCGCTACTAGATGCTTGTCAAGTAGAAATCGACGACTTAAGAAGCTTTCTTGGGGTCAAAATCCTCTGGTACCGGCGGGATATACTGCAAAGCGATGCGATTCTCAGGCTTGTGATCAACTAGATAAAGTACCAGTAAAAAGACCCATTCCAGAGGCTTCATCAGATAGTAAATGACATCCATAGCCCATTTCTTCTTGATATGTTTAGCAAAGGATAGCCATAGCGGTCATAATTGCGACGTAAGAAGCGATGGAAACGTGGCATCTTTTCTTCCAGTACTTGCTCAAAGGCATTGGCAATGCAGAGCTGGCGATTGACGACCACTGGATGACCATGCCGGACTCCCATCCGCTGGGGCTTGACCACCTTTTCATGGCCACCTGCTGCGACCGTACAGAGATAATGCTCATCTATGATAAGATTCTGAGGAGGAATCTTTTCCGAGAAAGTCCAATCTGCCGTATTGGTCCAGGCCTTGACCAAGCTATCAGGTCGCTGACCAAAAAGCATCAGAACCATGACCAATACAGCTAACAAGGGAAGGGCAAAGACGACCGCCAGCCAAGGCCAGTGTTTGGATTGGTGGAGGATGGTGTGAAAGCGCTGGAGAATGGGATTGTCATAGACCCTACTTGGATCAGACTCGCCCTCCCACTCCTTCATCCTGGTCCTTAAGAGACTAATGGAATAAACTAACCAGAAAACCGTGTGACAACCGATGACTTGCAACTGGATGTCAAACAATCCTACCAGCACCAAACCCATCAATATCCCACTGATACAAAAGATATTCAAAGTGGAGACAAGGAATTGGCATCCCGGTAGGAATAAATGACCAGAGCCAAGAGGGAAATAAGAGCCAAGGTAATGATAGTTGGCAGAGCCTCTGTCCAAATCATGGTATGCTTCTGCTCATTGATGAGCTGCTGGGTCCAATCATAACCCGTTAAATCTTTTACCAGATAGATCAGGAAGGATTCTAGGATACTGCCAAAGACTCCTATCCAAAGGATCACAAAGTATTTGCGATTGTTGACCCTTCGTTTAATTTTTTCCTCTTCTTTCTCGTCATAGACACCGACCAGCTCCTTTTCCAAGGTCTGGGCCTGTATCGTAGACCATCTAGAAATAACATACAGAATCACAAAGATATTGGGAACAAAATAACTGACCCCTAGGGCATGAACCAGAATTGTAACACTGTAAACTGCAACTCCAAAAATAGCATTCCAGAAACCCAAAGATTGGATATTTCCTGGCAAGCTCCCGACAATTAGAAAAGCAGACAAACTAATAAATATCAGGAAGTTGGTCATAAAGTTCATCTTTAATACACTGGCTAAAAATTTAGTCTCCAGTTCCTGGTTCCATTTTTTGTACCAGTTAGCAATTTTTTTCATAAGGCCTCCAAAGCTTATCTTTTCCATCATTCTACCAAGGTGTTAACATTCCTTCAATTCTAAACCTGATTTATAGGGAAAAATCCTTCTAGAGACTGATACCAGCTAGGATTTTCTGCGAAAAGTATGTTAAAATATAAGCATGAGAATCCAACAATTACATTACATTATCAAAATCGTCGAAACAGGCTCTATGAATGAGGCATCCAAACAACTCTTCATTACCCAGCCAAGTTTGTCTAATGCTGTGCGGGACTTGGAAAAAGAAATGGGGATTGACATCTTCATCCGTAATCCCAAAGGTATCACTCTGACCAAGGATGGGATGGAGTTCCTTTCTTATGCCCGTCAAGTCGTGGAGCAGACCCAACTCTTAGAAGAACGCTATAAAAATCCAGTAGCCAATCGGGAGCTCTTTAGCGTATCATCCCAACACTATGCCTTCGTGGTCGAAGCTTTCGTCTCTCTCCTCAAGAAAAGCGATATGGAGAAATACGAGCTCTTCCTACGGGAGACTAGAACCTGGGAAATCATCGATGACGTCAAGAACTTCCGAAGTGAGATTGGTGTCCTCTTCCTTAATGGGTACAACCGGGATGTCCTCTCAAAAAAATGCTGGATGATAGCCACCTCAAGGCAATCCACCTCTTCACTGCTCAACCCCACATCTTCGTCAGCAAGACCAACCCATTGGCTAACAAAGATGTAGTCAAGCTAGAAGATCTAGAAGACTTCCCTTATCTCAGCTATGACCAAGGGACCCACAACTCCTTCTACTTCTCAGAAGAGATCCCTATCCCAAGAGCATCACAAAAAATCTATCGTGGTCAGCGACCGTGCCACCCTCTTCAATCTCTTGATTGGTCTAGACGGCTACACCATTGCGACCGGTATCCTCAATAGCAACCTCAACGGAGACAATATCGTCTCCATCCCACTAGATATCGATGACCCAATCGAGCTAGTCTACATCCAACATGAGAAAGCTAGCCTCTCCAAGATGGGTGAGAAATTTATCGAATACTTACTTGAGGAAGTCCGATTTGATAAATAAGGACTAACCATCTACATAAGCCCAATAAAAACACCTGAAACAAGTAGGCTTCCACTTCTTTCAGGTGTTCTTTTATTGTCTTAATTTAGAAAATACTTGGCCAATCTTCCCTTCAATAACCAGGTCTGCCTGTTTGTCTTGCGGGATACTGGTTTTGTTAATCACGACAAGATTCTTCCCTTGGAAATATTGAATCAAGCTGGCTGCTGGATAGACCACAAGGGAAGTTCCTCCGATAATGAGAAGGTCAGCCTCTTGGATAACTTTGGTTGCTTGGCCAAAGACGTCCATATCAAGGGCTTCCTCGTAGAGAGTCACATCCGGCTTGACCACCTTGCCACAGTCGAGGCAATGAGGAATAGGCCCTGCCAAAGCTAGAAAGGCCTCCAAATCATAAAAGCGCTGGCAACCTGTACAGTAATTGCGATCGGCACTACCATGGAGTTTCAAGATTTTTTTAGATCCTGCCATCTCATGGAGACTATCAATATTTTGCGTCACCACTGCCTTAAGCTTCCCTGTCTGCTCCAGCCAAGCAAGATAACGATGGGCAGCATTGGGTTTGGCATCTGGATAGACTAAGTATTTTTTGTAAAAGTCGAAAAAATCCTCTGGATAGCGCTCAAACATGGTATGAGAGACCAATTGCTCAGCCGTAAAATGACGACCCAAGGTGACGCTATAGACGCCATCTGAGCTACGAAAATCGGGAATATTGGACTCTGTAGAGACACCTGCTCCACCAAAGAAGACAATATTCTGACTACGGTCAATCACGTCCTGCAACTCTTTAGTTTATCCATGTCTTCCTCCATATAAGAGAGCCTCGATAAGGGCATTGGCCTGGTCGAAATAAAAAGGTTCTCGTTGATAAACAATCCCCGTCTCCTGGGCCAAGCTCACTAAGAGCTCCATAAAATGTTGAGAAGAGAAACCTGTCGTCCGGTGCAATTCTTCCTCATCAAAGGGTTTGATCAAGTGGGCCAGGGGATTGCGGACGGATTTTTCTAACTCCCGCAGTTGCTTGGCCGCATCCTTAGTGGAATCTGGCAAGTCTAAGAGCAAGATCAACTCCGTCAAACTGGACGAATTGACTGCACTCTCGCTATGGAAATTCTGCAAGGCTGGATGGTCAGATGATCGGATCTTGTCAAACTTCCAATGGTCATAGCTGGACTCCTTGGAGTTGTGAATGTAGTCTGTAATATCAGGGATCTGCATTTCAATCAAGCGCATAAAAATCCGGTAAATGGCAGGACTTACCGCACGAATGAAGTCAATCATCTGATCGTTGCGGAGCTTGGCTTCTAAGTCATAAAGGTAATTGGCCAACTGTTCCTCTTCTGGGTCCTCATGCCAAAAAAGCTGAAAACCAGTCGCTTCTAGCAACTCGGTTCTCAACTTTAGGTTCATGATTGGTTGAATATTGAGCTCTCGACGCTCGGCCATTAAGTCCAATAAGGTCAAGACCAGCTCCGGAACTTCCTTCTGCTTCTTAGCAGAGCGGAGGGCCCGACCATACTGGTAGGTCTGAAGGTCGTAAAGCCACTCATCATGAAGGTATTCTGTCATTAGTCTGCGATCAAGGTTTCAAGACCAACTTTCATCATATCTGTGAAAGTGTTTTGACGTTCTTCAGCTGTCGTATCTTCTTCTGGATTAACCAAGCTATCTGAAATGGTCATGATGGCAAGGGCATCAACATGGTGTTGAGCGGCAAGATAGTAAAGAGCTGCTGCTTCCATTTCCACAGCTTTCACCCCCCATTTACCAAGCTCTAAGTTCTTTTCAAAGTAGTTTGAATAGAAGACATCAGAAGACAAGACATTGCCGACGTGCGTAGTCATGCCAAGGTCTTTGGCAATGTGGTAGGCTTTATCTAACAAATCAAAGCTAGCGATTTGTGGGAAATCATACATAGGCCAGTCATTGCGGATGATGTTTGAGTTGGTAGCTGCTGCTTGGGCCAAGACCAATTCACGGACATGGACATCGCCATTCAAAGAACCAGCGGTACCCACACGGATGAGCTTTTTCACACCGTAGTCTACAATCAACTCACGCGCATAGATAGAGATGGATGGCATCCCCATTCCAGTCCCCATAACAGATACACGATGACCTTTATAGGTACCAGTATAACCAAACATGTTCCGAACCTCGTTGAAGCAAACAGCGTCTTCTAAAAAGTTCTCAGCGATAAATTTCGCACGAAGAGGATCTCCTGGAAGGAGGATTTTATTAGCAATTTCACCCTGCTTAGCAGCAATATGGATAGACATACTTAAGATACCAAGGGCGTTAAAGAGGCAAAGTAAAAATAGGAAATCCGACAAAGATGCCCTGCATCTAGGAGGATTTATCTTTTTTACACAGCCTCTAGCCCGGGTTCAATTCAAACCCGAACTGCCCTTCCTTTCATTTTTTGTTTAGAAAAGTTTTCCACTTGTACTCAAATTTGAACACAGGTTTCATGCTTTCTGTTTTCATAATAGAGGGCAGGCACCAAAAAGAGGGTTATTCTTAACCCGAATGAGCCTGTTTCCTTTATGCTTACTTAAATTATACCATAAGATGATAGGATTCATCTAGCTTGTAGGTTAAATAGCCTGCATAAAAGACTACTGTATCTTATCTACTTGGAGACTCCTTTCATTTTTTCCCCATCAGACGATCCAACCTCTGGGTCAAGCCATAAGTAAGAACGGCTGTTAGTAAAAGATAAGGCAGAGCTTCTAGCCCTTGACCCGTAAAGCCGATTACTAGCCCTGTAGCAGAAAAGGGAGCATTTAGGGTCACGGTCAAAAAGCAAACAGCGCCAATCAGTAGGATGGTAGATAGACCCTCAAATCCAAAAGCTAGAGTTAGAAGTGACGCTCCTGCCATTCCCAGCGCAAAGGAAGGTGTCAGAGTCCCTCCGTAAGCTCCCGCCCAGAGAGTAAGCAAAACGACGAGTGCTTTTAGGACAAATAAGACTAATGCCGTCTTCCATGAAATGCCATTGATGACCTCCTGAGCGACCATTCGTCCATTTCCTAGAAGGTGAGGGAATTTCTGAGCTAGGCCAGCTAAGAAAAGAAATACTAGTGGAAGAGTCAGGAAAATACGCTGGTCCTTGATCCGATGATCAGTGGCTTGCTTGGTCAAGCGCGCAAAGCCATAAGCTAGGGGCGTTAAGGGCAAGACTAAGATCGGCATCACCCACAATACCTGTAGTGACCAAGTCGGAACCGGCATCTTGTAGAGTGCATGATCTGAAATCACCCAACCTGCTACATAAGCAGCTATATAGGTCGTGACCCCAGCTAGGACAAAGCGTTTAAGTGAAAACGCAATGCCTAAGGTTTCAAATATAAAAAAGACACTCGTTAGTGGGACTTGGTAAACCGCAGCCAATCCTGCTCCCGCCCCACAAGCGATTAGAAAAATACGATCCACCAGAGATAGGTCAAAACCTTTCGCAAGAGGCCCTGCCAACAAGGCGCCAATCTCTCGGGGCGCTCCTTCTTTTCCAACTGACGCTCCAGCTCCTACGGCAATGATTTGCCAGATAGAATGAAGCATTTGTTTCCAAAAATGAAGGGCGGGACGGGAATCCTCCTCCTTCATCTGACTCTTAATGGAGAGGAGCTTCTCCTTTCGTTGCAAGAAATACCAGACTATGGCTGAGCTAACACCAACAAGAAGCAGACTGATCCAAATCCGTAAAGATGATACTCCATCTGTCAAATAGCCTGACACATGCTCTGATTGACCAAAGGCCATCTCTTCCACTAATTCTAAAAGGAAATGAAGAAAAATACCCGCTAAACCCGAAACAAGCCCTAGCAGACAAGCTGCTAGGACTAGTCTCATTTTATAGGGAATTGCTTGAATGGATCTCACAATTCTTTCCATGTTGTTTACAATTCAGCAAGAATCGCTTAAGCAAGCCTTTGAAGTCTCCTTTAACGCGCTCAGTGACTTCTACCACTTCTTCATGGTTGAGCTCTTCTTGGAAACCAGCCGCAAAGTTGGTAATACATGAAATCCCAAGAACCTTCAAGCCAGAGTGAGCCGCAATGATGACTTCTGGAACGGTTGACATTCCGACAGCATCAGCGCCAAGTGTCTTATACGCGCGGATTTCAGCTGGAGTTTCGTAGGTAGGACCTGTCACACCGATATAGACCCCATCATCCAATTTGATACCCAATTTGTCAGCTACTTGATGAGCAGTCTCACGGTATTCTGGAGTGTAAGCTTTGGACATATCAGGGAAACGTGGACCAAAGTCATCCAAGTTTTCACCGATCAATGGGTTTTGACCAGTCATGTTGATGTGGTCTGTGATGGCCATCAAAGTACCAGGACCAAAGCCGATACCACCAGCAGCGTTGGTGACAAGAACACCTTCACAGCCCAATACTTTCATGACACGAACTGGGAAAGTCACCACTTCTAATGGATTTCCTTCGTAGAAGTGGAAACGTCCTTGAAGGGTCAAGACTTTACGTCCAGCAAGATCACCATAAACCAATTTACCAGCGTGTCCGACTACTGTTGATTGACCCCAGTTTGGAATTTCGGAGTAGTCTACTACGACGGCATTTTCGATTTCTTCAGCCAATTCTCCAAGACCTGATCCAAGGATCAAACCGAACTCAGGAGCTTCGATTCCTTTGCCCTTCAAAAATGCTGCTGTTTCATTGATTTTTGCTAATAATGTCATTATGTTCCTCCTATTATTTCTTAAGTAATGCACCGATTTTGTCAAAGGTGTTGGCGTTGCGAATAGTCATCTGGCGATAGAAAGGCATCTTCATCAGATGTTTGTGGTAGGCCGTTTTAGCATAGCTTGCTTCCGAGAATTTCCCCCAGAAAACCGCTACCTTGCCAAAGTGGAGCACTTCTTCTCCCAAATCTAAAGCAAGCAACTTCTCTTCTACGGATTCCCTACCCAAACCCTCGGTGTAAAAGAGGACATCCTTACGAGCCATCTCTTCTGTCCACCATTCCGGTAAGTTCGCACATTCTGCTTCATAGTCTTCTCGACTCAGGAGAGAAAAGCGCTCAATAAAGGGATAATGGTTCCCAAAGAAGGTCGACAGCCCCTCCACTAATTGAGTCCGCGGAAGATCCGTCGTAAAGAAGATATTGCCACTATTGATGTAGGTTTCCACTTGGCCGAGGCCTAGATCCGTCAATTGCTGACGCAGATCCGCCATGACCACCTTATTCTTGCCGCCAACATTGATTCCTCTTACGAGTAAGGCAAAACGCGTCATCTTAGACCAATTTATCTAAGAAGCTTTCACCGATCATGGCTTTCTCAACACCGAAGTTGTCCGCCACTGTAGCTGAGATATCTGCAAAGTGTCCAACTGGGAGCAAGCCACTTCCTTTGAAGGATGGGCTGTAAGCCAAGAATGGGATGTATTCACGCGTATGGTCAGTACCAGCGTAAGTTGGGTCATTACCATGGTCTGCAGTGATCATCAAGAGGTCATCTTCGCGCATCGCTGCGATGATTTCTGGCAAGCGCTCATCAAACTCATGCAAGCAATCACGGTAACCATGTGGATCCCGACGGTGTCCATAAAGGGCATCAAAGTCAACCAAGTTGGTGAATGAGAAACCATGTTTAAAATCTTCTGATTTCATCGCTTTGATCAAGTTGTCAATACCGTGGCTGTTTGATTTGTTGTGGCCCATATCGTGGTTGATACCAGCACCGTTGAAGATATCGCTGATTTTACCAACTGAGTAAGTATCGATACCTGCTTCGTTCAATTTGTCCAAAACAGTTGGAGCAAATGGTGAAACTGCCAAGTCGCGACGGTTAGCCGTACGAGTGAAGTTTCCTGGCTCACCAACATAAGGACGCGCAATGATCCGACCAAGAAGGGCTGGACGTTCCAAAGTGATGGAACGAGCGTATTCACAGATACGGTAGAGTTCATCCAAAGGAATGATGTCTTCGTGAGCTGCGATTTGAAGAACAGGGTCAGCGGATGTATAGATGATCAACTCGCCTGTTTCCATTTGGCGTGGTCCGAAGTCATCGATAACAGCTGTACCAGAATAAGGTTTGTTGGCCTCGCGGATGACCTTGCGACCTGAGAATTCTTCGATTTTTGTCAAGATTTCTTCTGGGAATCCATTCCAGAAAGTATCAAACGGTTCTGTAATATTAAGCCCCATGATTTCCCAGTGACCTGTCATGGTATCTTTTCCAAGAGAGACTTCTTCTAACTTTGTTGCGTAACCAGTTGGATTGCTCTCAGCTGGAACAGTCTTCAACGGTTGTTCGCGGGGAATATTTCCAAGACCAAGTTTTGCCATATTTGGTACATTCAAACCAACTGATTTTGAGATGTGACCAAGAGTATCTGATGCGCCATCAGGTACACCAGCATTGACAAAGTTATGAGCATCTGGAGCTGCTCCGATCCCTACAGAATCTAGTACCACCAAGTGAATACGATTAAATTTTGGCATTTTGAATGTCTCCTTTATAATTTAAACTGAATACAGTATAACACAATTTTTTGCAAATGTAACGCTTTCATATAAAATTTTATAAATAAGTTTTCTATCCCTAGAAAAAAGGACAAAATGTCCTTTGTTAAAGTGATTTGTTAATGATTTTTGGACCTTCTGGCGTCCCTACGATCACCTTAGAAACCATTCCTAAAAAGAGACCATGGTCAACAACACCGACAGTCCGGTCCAACTCTTCTGCCAAGGCTTCTGCATCTGGGATCACTTTCAAATCTAAATCAATGATAAAGTTCCCTTGATCGGTCACAAAGCGTTGGCCATCCTTTTCACGATAAGCTGGGGAATAGCCCTTCTTCTCAAATGACGGAATAGATTCTCTGCACCGTATTGAACGACTTCTACCGGAAGTTTAAAGGCACCAAGTGTCTCCACTTGTTTTGACTCATCGACAATCCAGATGCAGTCTTTTGAGTTGGTTGCAACGATTTTCTCCATCAAGAGGGCACCGCCTCCACCTTTGATCCCGTTCAAAGCTGGGTCTACTTCATCCGCGCCATCAACGGTCAAGTCCACCACTTCTACATCGTCAATCGCTTTTAGTGGAATACCCAAACCTTCCGCCTGCTCATAGGTCACGCTTGAGGTCGTAACAGCTGTAATCTTCAAGCCTTCTTCCTTGATGCGACGCCCCAATTCAGCCACAAAATAATAAGCAGTTGACCCTGTACCGAGACCGACAATCATGCCGTCAGTGACAAACTCAGCCGCCTTAATGCCTACCTGTTCTTTTAGGTTTACCATCTTAGACCTCCATTTCTATTCATATTTAGTATAGCATATTGGCGGACAGATTTCACTACTTAACTGAAAACCTTTTCAACTCCTCCTTCTAAAAGCAATGTCTTGCCCCTCTAGCTAGTTTACGATAGAATAGAAGAGAATACACAGGAAAAGAGAAGATAGATGATTACTAGAGAATTTGATACCATCGCTGCTATCTCGACACCTCTCGGTGAGGGAGCGATTGGGATTGTCCGCCTAAGCGGGACAGACAGCTTTAAAATTGCACAAAAGATTTTTAAAGGAAAAGACTTAAGCAGCGTGGCCAGTCATACCTCAACTACGGCCACATCGTAGATCCAGCTAAGGATGATATTCTGGATGAAGTCATGGTTGGAGCCATGCGCTCGCCTAAAACCTTCACTCGTGAAGACATTATCGAAATCAACACTCACGGTGGGATTGCGGTGACCAACGAAATCCTGCAATTGGTGATTCGCGAAGGGGCTCGTCTAGCGGAGCCTGGTGAATTTACCAAGCGGGCCTTCCTGAATGGTCGTGTCGACTTGACCCAGGCGGAGGCGGTCATGGATATTATCCGGGCCAAGACCGATAAGGCTATGAATATTGCAGTCAAACAGTTGGACGGATCCCTATCTGATCTCATCAACAACACGCGCCAAGAGATCCTCAATACTCTGGCTCAAGTCGAAGTCAACATCGACTATCCTGAGTACGACGATGTCGAGGAAGCAACCACTGAGATCATTCGCGAAAAGACTACTGAATTTGAAGCCCTCTTGACCAACCTCCTCAAGACGGCTCGCCGTGGTAAGATTCTTCGCGAGGGGATTTCTACTGCTATCATCGGACGGCCAAACGTCGGTAAATCCAGCCTTCTGAACAACCTCCTGCGCGAGGAAAAAGCCATCGTGACCGATATCGAAGGGACGACCCGTGACGTCATCGAGGAATACGTCAATATCAACGGGGTTCCCCTCAAGCTCGTCGATACGGCTGGAATCCGGGAGACAGAAGACATCGTTGAACGCATCGGGGTGGAACGCTCTCGGAAAGCCCTCAAAGAAGCCGATCTGGTCCTCTTGGTCCTTAACGCTAGCGAGCCTCTGACTGATCAAGATCGGCAGCTCCTTGAGATCTCCCAAGACAGCAATCGCATCATCCTTCTCAACAAGGTCGATCTCCCGCAACAAATCGAGTTGGATGAGATCCCAGCTGATCACATCAAGATTTCTGTCCTTAAAAACCAAAATATCAACCAAATTGAAGACCGCATCAACGCCCTCTTCTTTGAAAATGCTGGCCTAGTGGAGCAAGATGCTACTTATCTTTCCAATGCCCGCCATATATCTCTCATCGAGAAAGCCGTTGAAAGCCTTCAAGCTGTTAATGAAGGCCTGGCCATGGGCATGCCAGTTGATCTCCTTCAAGTCGATCTGACTCGCACTTGGGAAATCCTTGGAGAAATCACAGGAGACGCTGCACCAGACGAGCTCATCACCCAACTCTTCAGCCAATTCTGTCTTGGTAAATAACCATCAAAAAAAATCGTATGTTTGAAACATACGATTTTTGAATTATTAATTTCCTTGGTCCAGACTTTGGACAGTGAGATAAGCTTGGTAGATCAAGAAAAGTCCTACTGCTGTCAAGAATGGAATGGCGAGAGGTAGTTCTGTCTCGATTTGGCCAAATGGTGAATTACCAACAAAGTGAAGGCCAAAGCCAGCTACTAAATAGAACCAACCAGTCAGCATCAAGTCCTTGCGACCTTTTGTAGCTTGAATGATCAAGTAGAGACCTAGCATGAACAGAGCTGTGTAGACCCAGTGAGATACGACCCCATTCATGATCCGGCCTAGGATACCAGATACTGCATAAGAGAAACCTTCTGGCATGTCTTGACGAATATAGGCAAATCCTCCACAATCTGGAAACCAAGACCAGATGCAATCGCTAAAAGGAAGATGGACTTGATCCGACGCACATTGAATAAATAGAGGACAAAGAAAATCGGAATCAACTTGAAGGGTTCCTCAAAGAGGGGCCCTGCAATAGCACTCTCATACTGGTTCCAAAAATCACTATTAGGGGCCACAGCTTGAATCATCTCATGGAAATAAGTGTTAGCAAAACTTGATAGCCAACCTGCGATAAAGCCACCACCTAGAAGTGAAAAGAGGACCGGAATCCAGGACAACTTCCACTTCTTCGCGAAATGAAAGAGAGCCCAAACAGCAGGAATTGCATAAACTAAGAGCAAGAGGACAGAGATACCAATGATCCCATACTGGGATCCAGTCATCCAACCAGCTGTGATAGACTGCGTCTCATAAGCTAGACCAATGGAGAGTAAGAATAAAAATAGAAACAAAATCGATTTGCGTTTCATAAAAAACCTTTCTTTAAAACAATTAAAAAGGCTGGAAATCCAGTCTTTTTGTCTGTATGGTTATTGTAACAATAAAATCTTAAAAAAACAATAAATGGCTACGGAAATTGCGAATACTGGTTGCTGCTGTTTATTGATGATATTTTTGGGGACATGCGAAATAACACAGCACTATAACCAGGAAACATTGATATTATCAACTCCACACATCCTACAGAGACAGATTTTCTTATGTTTTTAATATTTTTCAAAACTATATTTTAAACAATTTATTTAATCTTTCTAACTCTAATACACTCATAGATACTTCTACTCCAGTAACTACCCCCTTACTATAAATAATTCCACAAGTAAACACAATCCTCTCCTGACTCAAAATATTTGACAATATTACAAAAGATTCCAAAACATAATCCTCTATAGTAATAAAACAATTATTTTCATCTTTGAAAAACTCTATAAATCCAATATCCTTACACTTATCACGAAAATGAAACCTAAGTGATCTTAAAAAAGAATCAAAAAACGCATCACTCTCCATAGAAAACTCCTTCATTTTTAAAATATTCTGACATAATCATACAAAAAATAAGCTTTGGGACCATTCGAAACAATACAGCTCTAAAACATCAACACACGGTCAAAAATGAACTGCACCCTAAAATTAGACAGAAAAAATCTAACTTTTGGGGTACGGTTCAACTGTCAGTGTTTCATTTCTAATTCTGCCGCTGCAGAAATATAAAATATGCTTAGAACGCCTAATCTAATATGCTTTTAGAAAATTTTGGTCAATTTTTGGTCAACTTTTTTGCTATCTTATTTTGACTGACCTTTTACAACTCTTCAATTTCAGTCAAGGTCATTGTTTTATAGTACTCTGGGATTTGTGGCATTCTCATGATCACAAAGAACCACCACGAAATCATACCATTTATGACCAACATAGCACTTTCATAACCACTATTAAGTCCCATAAAAAATGCTAAACAAATCGTATTAATACCAAGCATAATGTACCACCAGTCAAACATTCGTTTCCTTTTTGGTTCAAAAACAAGTCGACACCGTTTACTATTTTTAGGAATTCTTGATTCGAACTTTCGTACTGCAACTTTTTCATACCAGACAGCCATAAGATAAGACAAAAATACAGAGAAAGCAAACAACACTAATTTCAGTAGAATTTGCTCACTAATTCCCCAACTAATAAATGCATCTTTCATCAATCTATGAGAAATAAACACAAGTGGTTGAACCATGATGACTAAAGCAGTAGACGCACTCAAGGGAGTTTTAGGTTTTATTTCAAAACTATCGTTTGATGGAGATAGCTCAACCATTTCAGCAGAAACTTCTTTAGGAAGTAAACCGAAAAAATAGGACTTACCTTTTATAGTAGTAGAATCTAAGATATATTTTTTATTTTTAAACTCAACGATTCTAAAAACTGCTATATTCGAATATTTAAATTTTAATTCCACATTTACCACCCAAATGCTCTCTGGATTTTTATCAGAGGCTCTATTATACCTTTTTCAATTCTTTATATTGTAGGTATTTCTGTTGATAAGCATATGTCAATGGAATAACGCCAGATTCTATCCAAATGAATAGATATGCCAACATACCATTTAACACTAGGACAGCAGCTTCTGTTCCATCATCTAGTCCCATATAAATAGCTAAAGCAATTACATGTGAAATAACAAAGAGATAGGCATGGAATTGTCTTTTTTTCTTATTATTCTGAAAGACTATTTTATATCTCTTCTTTTCTTGGGATAAACGACTTGAAATTTCCTTCCAAGACTTCATTAAAATACTTTGGTAAACAATATAAGCTATCAAAATAGATATGAGAAATAAAAATCCCTTTAAATATGGAGAATGACTAATATTATAATATCTAAAAATTGACGTTACTACTCTATACAGAAGAAGACTAAAACCAATACCTACCATACGCATTCCTGAGGGTCCCATCTTAATTTTTTTATCAAAATTTTTATTCTGACTATCAAGTTCTATCAAATCAACTTCAAGATTTTCAGGGGAAAATCCCTAGTAATAACTCTTTGGTGTCGTGGAGTTGGAATCTAAAACATACTTTTTTCCTCCCATCTCTAACACATCAAAATAAGCAACATCTAATCCTCTAAAATTAATTTCCACATTTACCACCCAAACACTTTCTGAATTGATTTAATACCTGAATCAAAGGCTTTGCCAACATCTAATATACTTTTATGAAGATTATCTCTCATATCGTTTGCTATGGTTTGAATACCAAAATATTATTATCCGATGGAATTTGACTTACTACTTCAACACCCCTACTTTTATATCTGTATATACTTTCCCATCAGAGATTGTAGTAAAAAAGAAGGGAGGGGTCAACTCTTTATAATCTCGAAAATGAATATAGCCAGCTAAAAAGTCGATCCCTTCTCTTACTGACTCATCATCCGGTTCCAAAATTCTAGTTGAAACAGTATTTAAAACTTGAAACATACTGTGATACAAAAAGTCTTTCGGCAAAGCATCTTCAATATACTCTTCTTCTACCGGGATAAACAGTTCCATCAACACATCTTGATTTTCTTCTAACTTGGAATTAATCGTATAAAAGAAAGGTGCTCGAAGCGTATATCCTGCTTTTCTTACGTCGTCTAAAAAAGCATTATAAGTGTCTGGCATCTCTTCTGGAGAAACTGTGTAATACTTTGAGATAACATTTCGATATTGTATATCTTGGTATTCTCCTACGTTTTTAAATAGCATCTGAAATCTCCTTAATTGGGATATTAATTTCAACAAAGTGCTGTCCAAATATTGGCAATATCGCTAAAAAAACAGTATCTCCCAGCATTTCTAATCCCTCATCATGAATATATTGCTTCAGTTCCTCAATTTTCGGAAGGAGATGTTCATTAAATGGAGTTACATCAGAGACACACTGCTTAATTGTAAAATGTTCTAAATATTGAAATTCATCATTTCCTTCAATTGGAATGTTTGTCGGAATATAGACCTTAAACAAGGCTTCTCCTGGATTTCCAAAAGCACTCAAACATGTTTCTATCGTTGTCGGACCATTTTTATAAACTCCTGTTTCAAATAATAATTTTTCACAACCTTCAATCAAATCTAGAAAAGAATCCATGGGAACTTTTTTCTCTGTATAAGCAATATTACTGATATCTATTCTTATTAATTTCATTTTATTTGTCCTCTAAAAATAAAGTTATTGGTGCTTTTCTTTTTCCAACAGGTAAATACTCTTGCATATTCAAGCCAATAGAAGGGAAGGCATGCAATACCTAAGCAGACAATGCACGGGACCATATATATCACGGGTAACATGAATAAACGTCCTATAAGTACAAAAATTGCTGCTAATGACGCTAGAATGGATGGAGGGATATGTAAAATTGTCTTTCTGAATTCTCCAGATGGTAAATTCTTAGCCTTAGGAACAATTAACAGCTGGTAAACAAAGGTTAGTAGTTGAAAAACAAGGCTCAATCCAATTAACTTCATGAAAATTGACCAGTAGTCATCTCCTAAAAAAATAGAACTTCCAAAAAGTAATTCTACATGAGAAATGAGCACGGAACTAGTTGGCACCAATTGCAATAATGTTGACTTGGAAAATTTTTGAAATAGCAAGAATATGAATAACAAAGCCAATAGATGAAAAATGGTAATGTAAAACACAAGCATACTCACATCATGTTTCTCACCTTCTATAAAAAAAGAGCCTATAAATATCAGTAAAGAAAATATTACTTCAATTGCAACTGACCTGAAAAAGTCGGAATTCTTTATGGGACTAGTATCAACAACTGCCATATTCAAAAATTCATAATATCTTTCTTTCATCCTATCCTCCTACAATTCCTGCCCACCATTTTTTCAATCCTTTTGAAAATCCAGTGTGTTTATCTACCGAATTTAAGTACTATTTGAAACATCACAGCTTATGGGTCCATCTTCATGATTTCATATTAAGGCTGTTCTCTTACATCATCAAAAATAAAAAATCTACTGTCTATTATACCACACCATAGATATCTTATGAGATAAGCCCAAATGTAGGACAAGAAAAAAACACTGACGAATCAGTGTTCTTTTCTAACTCTGTCCCCTGCCGGAATCGAACCAGCAACTACTCCTTAGGAGGGAGTTGTTATATCCATTGAACTAAGGGGACCTATAAAAAAAGAAGCGAGATCACTCCCGCCTCCTTGTTCGTCTTAACGACGGATTTCTTTAATACGAGCTGCTTTACCTTGCAATGCACGAAGGTAGTACAATTTCGCACGACGTACTTTACCGTAACGTACAACTTCAATCTTTTCTACACGTGGAGTGTGTACTGGGAATGTACGTTCAACACCGACACCGTTAGAGATTTTACGAACAGTGTACATTTCAGTGTGTCCTTGACCTTTACGAGCGATAACAACGCCTTCAAAGATCTGGATACGTTCACGAGTTCCTTCGACAACTTTCGCGTGTACACGAACAGTGTCACCAGGACGGAATGCAGGGATATCAGTACGAAGTTGACCTTCAGTCAAGCTTTGAATTAATGGATTCATTTTATTCTCCTATCTTCGTCAATCTTGAGGGCTACTCCCTCAGCGGATAAACTGTATTTTTGTGCTTCCATTACGCACAGAGTTTATAATACCAAAAGAATGTCCTTTTGTAAAGGATTATTGCAACTTTTTCGCAACTTTTTGTCCCCCATAGATAGACAGGGCTGGAAAGAGGCGAGTTACGACCAGACAGACTAGGAGAAAGGCTGGCCAATGCTGGAAACCAAAGACCTCACACCCAATCAAGATAGGTCCAATCGTCGTCGAGGTTGCTCCGGCAAAGACCGCCGCATAGCCTAAGGCAGCTACTAGATAAACCGGAAGTCCAAAGAAAGGAGCTAGCCAGACACCCAGACTGGCCCCGATAGAAAAGAGCGGGGTCACTTCTCCTCCCTTATAGCCTGCAGCAATGGTCGTCACCGTGAAGAGGAGCTTGAGGATCCAGTCTGCCCCAGTAATCAAACTCTTCCCATCAGCAATAGTAAAGCTTTGAGAAATCAGGTTTGTCCCCAGTCCCGTGTAGCGACCTGTCCCAATCAGATACAAGAGAATACTCAGGCCGAGACCAACCACTCCAATCCGTACATAGGAATTGACAAAGGCTTGGGCAAAACTTTTTTTAAAGGTGCCTAGGAGATAGGCAAAGAGCTTGCCTGTCAAACCAAAGATGACTCCCAAGAGAAGTAACTGCAAGATTACTTGTGGGGATAGGGAGAGCTTGTCAGAAACCAGCTGGCTAAACTTCTCTAGTCCCAAGCTGTGAGAGGTCCAACTAGCGACAAAGGCTGCAATGGTCGCAGGATAGAGAGCTCGCCACTCCAGTTTCCCAACCACTAGGACCTCCATGGCAAAGAAGATAGCAGCTAGAGGCGTCTGAAAGAGTCCCCCGAAGCCAGCGGCCATCCCAGTGACCAAATAGATACGTGAAGCGTGAGGGCCAAGCCAGTCTCTTCGAAGAGCATGTGCCACCGTTCCCCCAAGCTGGACCGCCACTCCTTCTCGACCAGCAGATCCACCAAAGAGATGGGTTAACCAGGTAGAAAGGATGGTCAAGGGAATCAAGCGCTTTGGAATGGCTTTCTCCCTTCCCTCTCCTACTTCAAAGAGGAGCTCCATCCCTTTTTGACTCTTACCTCCATAGGTGCGATTGAGATAGGTGATCAAGATACCGGCTAGAGGCAGAAAGGGTAAGAGATAGAGAAGGTAATCCGTACGAACTTCTCCAATCCTAATCAAGACACGCCCGAAGAGAGTATCAATTACCCCGACGATCCCCCCGATCATAATGGCATCTAGGGTATATACTAAGGTTCTTTTACTTATCGTCATCTCAAGCACCTTCGTCCCCATCTAATTGATCGGCCTGGTAGCCTCTGGAGCGCTTCATTAAGTCTCGATAAGTCGCAAGGATGGTCTCTTCATAGCGCTTTTCCTGCACCAAGCCAGCGACATTGGCTAAGACCTCATCTTCTCTGCCCCGATCCAAGATAGGATTTTGATGAGTTTCTTTGTACCGAATGATATCTTCTACACAGTGCATCCGGCGTTCCAATAAATGGACCAATTCTTTATCAATACTATCAATCTCTTGGCGAATATTCTCTAATTCCATACTGGTCTCCTCACTTTTTGCTACCCATTTTATCAAAAATCGAGCTATCTTACTAGCCCTATTCAGCTATTGAACACTTTCATTAACAAAAAAAGTGCCTGCCACATGCAAACACCTTTCTTAGCTATAGTTTAGCCTACTTTTGCTACGACTTCTTCTGCAAAAGCTTCTAATTTTTCAATATCTTCGTCTTCAGCTGATAGATCCACTTTGACGCAGTCAGAACCTTTAACCGCACCAGTTGCTGCAAAGACACGATCAAAGTCATCCACTGCCTTACAGAACTCATCGTAGAAGGTATCACCTGAACCAACAACACCGTAAATCTTACCATTCAAATCAAGACCAGCTAAGTCTTCATAAAGTCTACGATTTCGTCAGGAAGCTCACCATCACCGTAGGTATAGGTCGCTACGACTGCAATGTCAGCTTCAAGAAAGTCCTCTGCGTCTACTGTTGTACATTCGTCGACTTCTACTTCAACACCAAGATCACGAAACTTATCGGCTACGATATCAGCAATCTCTTCTGTATTTCCTGTCATACTTGCAAAAACAATCTTTGCTAATGTCATAATTCCCTCCAAATAATAATCTTATGACATTATACCACTTTCGCGCGCATTTTGCATAGGGAAGTACTGGGGACCTGGCATTGTTCGGAAATTCTCCACCAGAGAGCCAGACAATCTTTTTCTTTTCCAAATGCCCGCCTTATGCTAAAATTGAAAGAGAACTAAATGAGGTACTATATGCAGATTACACAGGACATTTTTAGAGAAAAATCAATCAATACGATACCATTATCCTTCACCGTCATATGAATCCCGATCCGGACGCGATCGGAAGCCAGGTCGGTCTGAAAGAAATCATCCAAACCAACTTTCCAGACAAAAGAGTCCTAGCTACCGGATATAACGAGCCGACTCTTGCTTGGATGGCTAGCATGGATACTGTCACAGATGAAGACTATACAGGTGCCCTGGTCATTGTCTGCGATACCGCCAACACCCCTCGCATCGATGACAAACGCTACACAAGTGGCGATTTTCTGATCAAGATTGACCACCATCCAAACGACGATGCCTACGGAGATTTCCTCTGGGTAGACACCGACTCGAGCTCTACGAGCGAGCTCATCACCCTCTTCGCTCTTGAACAACAGCTTGAGATCAGTCCAGAAGCAGCCCGTCTCCTCTATGCTGGTATTGTCGGAGACACTGGACGCTTCCTCTACCCTTCGACGACAAGCCGGACTTTCGAGATGGTTGCCCACCTTCGTAGCTTTGACTTTGACTTTGCCGGACTTTCCCGTCAGATGGATAGCATGAGTTCTAAGATTGCCAAGCTTCAAGGATATGTCTATGACAATCTCGAAATCGATGAAAATGGAGCAAGTCGCGTGACCCTTACCCAAGAGCTCCTCAAACATTACCAAATCACAGATGCCGAGACTGCTGCGATCGTCTCAGCACCTGGTCGAATCGAAGACGTCAGCGTCTGGGCTATTTTTGTCGAGCAAGCCGATGGCCACTACCGCGTCCGTATGAGAAGTAAGGCTCTGGTGATCAATGAGATTGCCAAACGCCACGATGGTGGAGGCCACCCACTCGCCAGTGGTGCCAATTCATATTCCTTAGAAGAAAACGAGCAAATCTATCGGGAACTACAGGAAGTTGCCAAGACAAAATAGATGTTCATGAAGAATCAAGCAAGCAGGTCAGTCATTTCTAGTGGAGTTGATTGGCCTTTTTTCATTTTAAACAAACGAATAAATTTTAATAAGATTTAGAAAAATGTGAACGATTTCTTAGATTTCCATTCCAGTTTGAGCTTATTTATGCTATAATAATCACAAAAAAGGAGACGTTTTATGCATAAACATCGTATTTTTATCATTGTCGCAGCAACTCTTACTGCCATTTCTACCTTTTTGCCGTGGAGTACACTTAATGGTGGATCCTTCGGAAGTTATTCTTTCAGTGGAATTCGAGGTGAATTTGGATGGGTCATCGTTGTCCTAGCTATTGGTGCCATCGTTCTAGCTTGCCTTCCAAACATTGCTCCACCAATGAACAAGAATTTTTCCATTGGTGTCATTGCTATCGGTATTCTTGAAAGCTTAATTACGATCATCACTATGTTTAGAGTTTTGGGTGCTTCATCTGAATTCGGTGATGGCTTTTCTATTGGGTTTGGTTTGATTATTGCAGTCATTGCAAGTATTGCTCTTGTTGTCACAGGACTTCTTGCGATGTCTGGTGGTAAAATCACTAAAGGGACATTCCAAGAACTTGCATCAACAAGTAGAGGATTCGCACAGTCTGTTGCATCATCTGTCCAATCACCACAACAACCAGGTCAACCTGGACAACAACAATGGCAACAACCGCAACAAGGGTTTGGTCAGCCTGCCCCAGGACAAGGATTCCAACAAGCGCCTCAACAAGGGTTTGGTCAACCTGCTCCAGGACAAGGGTTCCAACAAGCGCCTCAACAAGGGTTTGGTCAACCTGGACAACAACAATGGCAACAACCACAACAAGGGTTTGGACAGCCTGCACCAGGACAAGGATTCCAACAAGCGCCTCAACAAGGGTTCCAACAACCTCAGCAAGGATTCCAACAAGCGCCTCAACAAGGATTCCAACAACCTCAACAAGGATTCCAACAACCTCAGCAAGGATTCCAACAAGCGCCTCAACAAGGATTCCAACAAGCACCTCAACAAAGCTTCCAACAAGCACCTCAACAACCTCAGCAAGGATTCCAACAAGCGCCTCAACAACCTTGGCAACCTCAAGAGCAACAGCAACCTCAACAACCAGAACAGCCAACTACTGAACCTGGTCAAGAATAAAAAGATTTCTATTGATCTTACATGTCCAACATTTCTTTACTGGGACTGTTAGGCAGAGTGGGAAAAGCTTGTCTGATAGGATGAGCTTCTCCCACTTTTTTCTTAATAAAAATGCGAAAAATTTGGTAAAAATCCTTGCCAAACTCTTTTGTTTTTGATAAACTAACTTAGTAACAATCTATGGCTCGGAAAGAGACCATGGCAGAAAGGAATTATTGCAAAATGAAAAAAGATATCCATCCAGAATATCGCCCTGTTGTCTTCATGGACACTACTACTGGTTATAAGTTCCTTAGTGGTTCAACTAAGTACTCTAACGAGACTGTTGAATTCGAAGGTGAAACTTACCCATTGATCCGTGTTGAAATTTCATCAGACTCACACCCATTCTACACTGGACGTCAAAAGTTCACTCAAGCAGATGGACGTGTGGATCGTTTCAACAAAAAATACGGTCTCAAATAAGAAACCCATCAAAACCACTTCCACTTGGCAGTGGTTTTTTCTTGTCCTTTCCAGCACAAAAATGAGAGTGGGACAGAAATCGTAATTCGTTAGAATTCGATTTCGTCGTCCCACCTCCGCACAGTTGAGTAGGGCTGTAAAAGCTGATGAAATCAGCCTAGTAGAGCCCACTCAACCACTGCGTCTTGCTCGACAATCCAAAAACAATTGAGAGGCTAGGACTTTTGTCCCAGCCTCTTTCTTGTTATTCGTAGTCGCCACCGGTAAAGTTGAAGTATTCTTCTAAGCTTTTTCCTGAGGCTGCGACATCTTTTGCATCTTCTCCGATATAGCGAAGGTGCCAGCTTTCAGGCATGTAGCCTGTGCTCGCTTCTTTCCCTTCTTGATAGCGGACGATAAAGCCATACTTGGCAGCGTTCTTAAGCAACCATTTGCTTGCGCCTGGTTCTTGAACGAGATTGCCACTGGTATCGATGAGGTCAAATGCTAGACCTGTCTGGTGCTCACTATAGCCAGGACGAGCTGAGTAGCGATCTGCCGCTCCTGCCCCATCTTGATTGACATAGCTTTGGTAGAGATCAACCTGGGTCTCATAACTTCGGAAACCACTGTACTGATCACTGATAGCATAGCCTTCTGCCTGCATAGTCGCAATCAACTCATGCAAGGTCGCAACAGCTGTCGGATCCTCACCTGGATTGTAGTCTGCGACTAAGGGGTAGTGCTTGTTGGCGATGACGATATCTCCAGATTTTCCTTGGACACTATAATAAGAACCATTGAAGGAAACACCTTGGTCCACGGTGACTTCGCCTGCCTTCTTCCTTGACTTATCGCTATCGTTAGACGATGTTGCTTCAGAAGCACTGGTTTCTTTTCCGGCTGATGACTGTGCGACTTGCTTACTTGAAGCAGGCTCTTTTTGCGTTGAGCTCTTTGATTCCTTCTGTTGGCCACAAGCGCCTAGGCTCAAAAGAACAAGGCCAGCAAGCGTCCATTTTGTCATGCTTAATTTCATCATAATCCTCCTAATTACCAGCTGTGACCGCAATAGCCGTAATCACATAAGTATCTCCTACTGGTTTTAGAGTGTAGGTCTTGTCTTTGCTACTCTGGCTATCTTTTCGGCTGGTCACATAATGTACAGTATATTCTTCGTGGGTTTTCACGATCACCATTCCGTTCTCTTCGGTAACGCTAAGAACGTTGAAAACACCTGGTGTATAGTAGTCGATTTCAGCCTTCTTGACTCCGCCACCTGTTGTCCACTCCACCATTTCCTTGTAGGCGTCACTTGACGTGTCATAGTACTTAGAGTAGGTGTTGGATCTACTTGAGACAGATGAGAAGACTTCTGTCCGGTAGTCTTTGAGGAAGGAGGTTACAGAGGTTTTCTTCTCTTCAGCCTTCTTGGCTTCTTCTTCCTTGGCTTTACGAGCTGTTTCTGCATCTTTCAATCGTTTGGCCACATCCTTAGAAAGTTTCAAAGTGATGACTTCATCATCATCAGGAGTTTCACCGATTGTGACTTTAGCCTTATCAGTTGTATAGCTCTCACCATTGACATTAAAGACTGCATGAACTTCGATTTCTTGATGGGCTACGACATCGACTTCAAATAAGGTACTTGTGCCGACTTCCTTGCCATTCACTGCTACCTTGATATCAGTTGGATTGCTTACTTCCTCTGGGAATTCAATTTCAAGAAGACGTTTTTCAGAATTGAAGGTCAAGTTCAGCTTGTTCTTAGAAGCCTGAGCTGGATCTAGTTTGACCTCACTAGAGATTTTTCCAACTTCTGTCTTACCATCTAGTTGCATGTCTCGTGGCGCAAAGTGAACCTTTCCAAGTTTGGTTGTTTGGTTCTTTTTGAGCACTGTCGACTCTTTTTCGCTGGTCTTAAGCTTGGCATCATCCAGATTGGTAACCGCTGTGACTTCAAGTGGATAGGTCTCGATGCGGTATTCTTGGAAGATACCGAATTTCTTATCCGCCTTCTCAATTCCGATCAGTAGATTCTGGTTTTTGTCCTTGACGATCCCTGTTTTTGAAGACTGGGCGATATGATCTAATTCGTAGATGACATCAATCTTCTGAGAGGTCATATAGTCTAGCAAGCCTTGAGCTTCTTCCTTGGTCCACTTATCCTTGTCACTAGAAAGGATGCTCGCCACTTCCCGGTAATCCTTTTGTTCAATGGCTGTGACCAATTTATCCACTGTCACCTGTGGGCCTGTAGTTGATGAGAAGTAATAGCCTAGACCAGACAAGACCAAGACCAACAAAGCCAAAATACTGAAGAAGAAGACTTTCTTTTTCTTGCCTTTTTTCCCTTTTTTGACTTTTTTGACTTTCTTTCTTTCTTATTCTTGCCTTTCTTGACAGCTTCTTCTTGCTCTGGAGCCTCTGCTGGCGCTAGAGCTTCAACTGGCTGGGACAAGTTTTCTGGGGTCTCTGATGGATTCTCCACTGGTGCGAAGACCTGCGTTGTCTGATTGGTCTCTTCCAAGTTAATCGTCGGAGCAGGTGCTTCTACGATTTCAAAGTTCTGACTTCGAGCAGATTCAATCTCTTCTGGAAGCGGGCAACGTCCATAGAGGGCGATGAAGCGCTCTTCCCAAGCAAGTTGAAGAGGATTTACAACCGCTTCTACTGACTCCTGCACTCCTAGTCCTGGCGCTTCTGAAGCCACTTGATCAATAGCTACTCCAGCAATCGATTTGATTGCCTTAAAATCAAAGCCGGAATCTCTTCCGGCAATGAATTCTTCAGGAGTAGGTTTGCGACCGATTACTTTTTCAAATAATTCTACCCATTTTTTGTTCATCGGTATGTTCTCCTAAAACCTAAAATATTTTTTATCCCGATATGAATATGAACAAGAATTTTATGATCAGGTTCCTATCTAATTAGAAGAAGGAAGCGATATAGATAGATACTTGTTCTAAAATACGTCTGTCAATCATGCCAACAATTGTGAAGATGACTAGAATGACTGCTGAAGAAGCAAGGAGCAACAAGAATTTGTCAGCCTTGAATTTTGTTCTGTTCAAACCTTGGTAAACAGTATAGAGCAAGCCTAAGAAATAGAGAACGAAGATTAACGATCGAAGGAAGATAAATCCTTCAAAGTACTTGACTAGAGAAAAAATCAAGACAATGAGGGATGCTGGCAAGGCATAGATAGACAAGCGAGCAAACTCATCGAATGAACGTTTATAGGTGTATTCTTTATCTTGCAAGACAAGGTTACGAACCAAGAAACCAGTTAATTGAGTAGCATAAATTGTAAAGAAAGTTACAATGACAATCAATAGGTAAGCCGTAAATCCTACTTGAGAGTAAGGGAAGGCACTCGCCACGAAGAAAAGTGAGAGGCTAAGGATAAATGCAGTTAAGACATAATGAAGGATACCATTCAATACTCTTGGTTGATTTTCTACTGTTGGACGAACCAAAGCAGAAACGAACCATGACCAGAATCCTTTCATTGCTTGACCAAAGGCATTTGGTTGAGCAGGTTGTGCATAATAGGCTTGACCTGGTTGAGGTTGTCCTGGATAAGGTGTTTGTTGGAAGCCTTGACCTGGAGCTGGTTGGCCAAATCCTGGTTGTGGCTGTTGTTGAGGAGCTTGTTGGAAGCTATTTGGTTGAGCACCAAATGCTGGTCCTTCTGGCATGACAGTGTATTGTGGCGCTTCTTGGACTGGTGCTTCTGGAGCAGTAGCGAACTGTGGAGCTTCTTGGACTAGCGCTTCTGGCGCAGACAGAAATTGTGGCGCTTCTTGGACTGGCACTTCTGGCGCGATGACAAACTGAGGCCCTTCTTGAACTGGTGCTTCTGGAGCAGTAGCAAACTGAGGCCCTTCTTGGACTGGCGCTTCTGGCGCAGAACAAATTGTGGTGCCTCTTGTACTGGCACCTCTGGCGCAGACAGAAATTGTGGTGTTTCTTGTGCTGGCGCTTCCGGAGCATTAGCAAATTGTGAAGTCGCTTCTTCTGGTACTTCTGGAGCGACGAACAAAGCCAGCGTTTGCTTGGTCTGGAGCCACTGGAGCCCCTACAAATTGTGAAGCTTCTGAGCCACTTGTTCTTCTTGGAACTCTCCTGCAGCCAAGGCTTGAGCGATCTCTGCTTCAGTAGCTGAACGACCGTTCACAGCTTCAAAGTAATCAAGCCAATCCTGTTTAATCATAAAATAATCTCCTTATAAAATAAAATACAGATATATTATATAAAAATTTCCACTAGAATTCAATGTTCTACAGGAAGTCACTAGCTGGGATAGCCCATTTATTCCAATGCATCCATACCCCCTTGGACGTTGGTCACATCATAGCCCCCTTCTTCCAAAAATTGGCAGGCCCGGGCTGAACGCCGACCAGACTTGCAGATAACATAATAGGCTTGCTCCTTGTCTAGTTCTGAATACCGTTCTGCCAACACGGATAAGGGAAGCAAGGTCACTCCGTCTAGATGAAGGGCATCATATTCCTCCTGCTCACGGACATCGACGACTTGGATTTCTCCTGCTTGGTACTTTTCTATAAAGTTATTAAATGAAATTTCTTTCATGATTTCTCCTTTTTGTTGCCACTATGGCAAGATTAGTATTTCATAGTTAAAATCAATGGACTCTAAAAAGCGGAATAGGTCTTGGGTTTTGATAAAGATGGTCTTTTCATTGGTGTTAGGGTGGAAGGTCATGATCTCCTCTGACACAATGTCCTGATCAAAATAGACGAGAATATCCTTTTCTGCATTGTTTAACAAGCCAAATGGGGATACCGTCCCAGCTGGTAATTGCATTTTTTCTGATAGAGATTCAGCTGAAGCCATACGGATCCGATTGGCTCCTACTTGCTCTTTGAAGTCATCCATATCCAAGGTTTTTTGGTCATCCATGATGAGCAGATAGTACTGGGTTTTCTTTTTGTTGGTCAAAAACATGGACTTTGTCCGGACCCCTTCGAGACCTTCAATATAGGAATCGGCCTGCTCTGTAGTGAATGCTGGTGGGTGTTCCACCTCATCAAATTCAATCCCGAGTTCGTCTAATTTGTCTTTGACTTTTTGATATGGATCCATGGAAATACCTCCTTTTACAATTATCACTAACTATTATTTGTATGTTCGGCTATAATCTGCTGGACTCGAGACCGGAGAGCCGGCACCACTTCTGCCTCAAACCAAGGATTCTTGGCCATCCAGATCTGATTGCGAGGCGAAGGGTGGACCAGAGGGAAATAGTCGGGCAGGTAGTCCTTGTACCGTCTCACCCGCTCTGTCACCTTGCCACTGACCTTCTCATGAAGATAGTAGGCTTGGGCGTACTGACCAATCAAGAGGGTCAACTCAATATCTGGACACTCTTTGAGGAGTTGAGGATGCCACTTTTCCGCAAAGCCCTTGCGAGGTGGCAGGTCACCTGATTTTCCATGCCCTGGGAAATAAAGTCCATAGGAATAACCGCAAATAGACCTGAATGGTAGAAGGTCTCTTCGTCGACTCCTAGCCACTCCCTCAGGCGGTCACCACTTTTGTCCTTCCAGTAGAGTCCCGCTTCCTGAGTCTTAAGTCCAGGTGCCTGTCCGATAATATTGATCCGAGCTGTCTTTGGTACCGCAAACAAGGGCTCGATCCCCTTATCCGTATAGTCTTTGTTTTGTGGATCAGCCATGATGGCTTTTTTGATCTGCTCTAGTTGCTTCATTTCTCCTCCTCTAAGCAAAAACTCAGCCAGCAAATGCCGACTGAGTAGCGTCTTATTTGATGAGTTCGTATATGGCTTCTGCGTAGATTGCAGCTGCACGGTAGAGATCTTCTACGTCCGTAAATTCATTGGCTTGGTGCATGGTGTTCACATAGTCTGGGAACATGGCACCGAAGGCAACCCCACGTTTTAATAGACGACCAAAGGTTCCACCACCGATTACTTGCTCATGACCTTTCAGTCCGGTTTGTTTTTCATAGACACGCAACAGCGTTGAGACCAATTCATCTTCCATTGGAACATAGTGAGGTGTGTGGCCGTGGGCAGACAAGGTGACAGATGCCACTCCTTCTACTTTTTCAAGTCCAGCTTTGATGGTTTCTGGATCTGTTCCTTTAGGGTAACGAATGTTCAAGGCGATGGTGTTATCTGAGCTATTCTCGTCGAAGTTGAAGACACCCGCATTCATGCTGAGAGCCCCCATCTTTTCATCCGTATGGGCAATGCCTAGCTTCTCACCAGCAAAATCTTCGTGAAGAAGAGAAGCTGACACTTGCAAGTAGGCTTTGGCATCTCCACCAAAGTCAAACTGGTTCAAGAAGAGAGCCAAGTAGGTCGCTCCATTGATCCCAGCTTCTGGAGTAGAGCCGTGGGCAGATTTCCCGATAATAGTGAGCTTAAATTTACCGTCATCCTCTGTTGCTACTTCATAACGAAGTTGGTGTTCATTGGCAAAGGCCTCCAAGAGACTAACTAGATCTGGCAATTGTCCTGAAACAAGAGCTGTCGCTGACTCAGGTACCATGTTTTCACGAAGGCCACCGGTGAAGCTATGAAGATGGGCTTGACCTGTGTTTTGACCACCAAAATGGAGGTACTCGGTAATGTTTCCTTTTTCTCCGTTGATGATTGGGAATTCAGCATCCGGAGAGAAACCAAAGTCTGGATCAGGAAGTCCGACGTGTTTGAAATAGTAGTCCATATCGCCCCAACCAGATTCTTCATCTGTACCGACGACAAAACGCACGCGCTTAGATACAGGCAATCCCAGATCCTTGATGATCTTCAAACCGTAGTAACAAGCTACTGTAGGCCCCTTGTCATCAGATGAACCACGCGCATAAAGCTTACCATCGATAATCTCTGGTTTGTATGGATCTGTGTTCCAGCCACTACCTGCAGGCACCACATCCATGTGGGCAAAGATCCCGAGCTCTTCTTCCCCTTGTCCAAAGGTGAAGTGTCCAGCATAGTTGTCCACATTGGTTGTTTCGTAGCCATCACGCTCAGCAATTTCCAAGAATTTCTCAAGAGCCTTGACGGGTCCAGGTCCATAAGGGTGAGTCGCATCCGCCTGGCTGTCATCCCGTTCTGAGTTGATTTCCAAGAGGCTGAAAAAGATCAGCCATCATTTCTTCGCAACGTTTTTTTCTACTTCTGCTTTAAAGTCAATTGTTGTCATGCATTCCTCCGTTATTTCGATTTAAATTGAATCCTCTAGAATCCCTTCAGCGACTGTCTATCAGCCTGCCAAAGGATTCTAGAAAAACCGGACTTGTATCGTACGAGACGAGGACCATCCGGTTCTTTCTGTTGTTATTAGCGTTTTTTTCGATGATTTCGTCTACTGGCAAGCGGTAGCTAGGGTTCTACCTTCTCTGTCGCGTAACCAACCGTGATCAAGAGTTCTGGACGGAAACGCTCTTCGATTTCCAAGACTTCGTTGACTTTTTGATTTGTCAAAGCCAAGGATGATGTTTGAGCCGATCCCTTGGTCCGTCAAGGCCAATACCAGGTTCATTGCGACCAATCCAGCATTCAATGCCAAGTAATCGCTAATCTGTTGTTCATTGTAGCGAGCATATTCTGCAGGTAGGTTTTGCATGAAGTATTGCAACTGCTCCTCTGTGAAGTTCTGGACCCCACCGACACGTGCAATCTTCCGAGCCCGACGTTGCAAATCGGTATCCGTAAAGAGAGCGATGGTCACAGGTGCTTCCATGACTTGGTCATAGTTCCCACCATAGGCTAGTTTAGCCAATTCCGCATTTTTCTGACGAACGACCACGAATTTCCATGGTTGGCTATTGTGCGCACTTGGTGCCAAGGTCGCAATTTCAATAGCTGTCCGCACATCCTTTGGATCGACCGGTTGGTCTGTGAAATGCTTGATCGCATGACGTTTTTTGTTGAGTTCTAGGAATTTCATAGTCAACTTCCTTTTCTAATTCTATTACCTCTATTTTAACACAAAATGAAAGAGCTTGCAGAGTTTTTTTCATTGAGGACCCTGTTTCCTTTTCAACTAGGCTCCTCGCCCTTCTATGGAATCAGATTATTCCGACGCAGGACTTTCTTTTTCAAAGAACTGGCCACTAGAGTCTTGGATTTTGTTGATGATGTCGTCGTAGTGAGAATTTCTTTCTTCCTCATAGAGATTGTTGATTTCTCGATAGTTCAACGGATTTTCAACCTTTGGTTCCGGCTTGCGACTGAGGAAATCAATAGCCCCCAGAAGAACCAAGATCAGAATCACTAAAGAGGTCCAGCCAGTTTCCTTCTTAGGTAGCCAAACTCCCTTGGTCGAAAGAGATTTCCAACTAGGGTTTTGAGGCAAGAGCTCATAGATTCTCTTTTGAGTCGGAAAGAGGGTCAACAATGCATACAAGGTCAGAAAAAGAAATGAAAAACTATGGACAGAAATCCAACTATACTTAATTTTCATCTTAAAGGCCTTATAACCAGCTCCCCCCATATACACTTCTAGGACGAAGACGGCGATCATCAAAAGACAGAAAATCAGGAATTGGACTTTCCATAGCTTTCTCAATCCTAAATATTTTTTTTTGAGCGCCTCTTCTTTCTCCTTAGCTTGGTCCACTCCTACTGGAGCTTGGGTGCTTGGGTTTACTTCACTATTGCTTTCAGTTGACCCTACTTTCGCTTCAACTGCTTCTACCTGTCTTGCAAAATAGGCTTCCGCTTCCCTGATGACTTTGCTAAGATTTTCCTCCGTCAGCAGATAAGGAAAGCCATCGATCACCCAATTGTCTTTCTTTTCTGGTTTATCTGGCTTCATAACATGAAGAGCAAAGTGTCGTCCAACCAAGCTAATTGAAAATATAGCATCATAATATTCAGATCGAACTGAAAAATCAATGCCATAAAAACAATTAGACTTAACCAGTTTGTTCGCTTCCATAAAAGAAATATCCTTTGTAAACGTCGATCGGATTATCTCTTGTGCTTGGGAAACTTTTTCTTCAATGGTAGCAGAATCAAGGGGGAGTGTTAAAGCAGAAAACGTATCGGTGGAAGCATTCCCTTCTAGACTATCTTTAAACCAATCCAAGAAAGAAGTCATATTGGATACGGTTAGATCAATAGGCTGTTGAAGTGGAAAGGCTTGGCTTTCTATGCTAGAAGGCATGGGGTCTATCTCTAAGAAGACAAACTGCTGCCCCGCTATCTCAAGGCTAAAAAAAGCTGGATAATGAGGCAAAAGACAAGTAATAAGGAACCTACATGGTTCATTCTTTTCGAAGGGCCTTTTCCTGTAGTCTATTTTTGCTATTCCTTCGAAGGTCGATTCTATCATTCTTTCAAGGACTTTCACCTTTAGATAGATGTTTTGAGGAGTTACAGGTTCATTGAAAATTAATTCCGGTTGATCTAGGTAAGCTTTGATTCGTCGTAAACCTTCGTTAAGGTGATCGCAGTCATACTCATATCCAAGCGCATACCTTTCTTCACCCCAGTATAGTTTTAAATCTCTACCATCAATTAAAATATCTATTTTATTCTTGTAATCTTTAAGTTCAATATCAAAATTAAAGGTCGGACAATAAGCATTGAACACAATATTCTGAATGTCTATAATTTCAAAATGCTCACCAAAAACATGTTGAAGGGCTTGTCGGATATCATTTTCCACAAGTTCTCTATGCTGATCAACAGTTAATCCCATTTCTTTATTACTTACCCCTTATGCGTTTTTATAGACTGAAGGAAAGCATTAGCCTCCTTTAGATAGTCGTGTTGTTCAATCAAGGAAGTTAGAAGCTCGTTGTTATGGCCCCGATAGTTATCCTCACGTCTCAATTCTTCGTACATCTCAATAAAGGGAAGTTCCTTGTCCTTGGCGTCTTGGAGCTCTGCTTCATAGTCATAGCCACCTTACGAAATTGCAGGTTGGTCACCCCATCTTCTTCGACATCGATCAGAGCATACTGAGCTCTGTGGTTTTGAATTGGTTCCCAGTCAAAATAAGGCATGCCAATAGTCCCCGGATTGAGGATCTGTTGGCCCTGGCTGCCGTAGCGAAGCAACTGCTTGTGGACATGCCCGTAGATCGCCATATCCGTCTGATCATCCAGCAATTGGTCAAAGTTCTCCGTCGCATTTGCTGGACGCAAGTCCCCACCGTAATTCTTTTCTGGCAAGTTGTGGCTTAGTGAAAAGCGAATACCATTGACCTCCTTCTTCTCTACCAAAGGAAGGGATCGAAGCCAATCGATCCGTTTAGGATCCAGGCCTTCCATGAGGTACTGAGTAAGTCGGAGGAGCTGGATCTCCTGCGGATCCTCAAGCCCGTACTCGCCATCCAAAGCCTCTAGGACACAATCGTCCCAATTTCCACGAACAGCTGCTGTAATGGGAATCGCATCCAGCAACTCAAAAAGGTCCTCTCTTCCAGGCCCCGGTAGCAAAATGTCTCCTAAAATCCAGTATTCCGTCGCGCCTAGAGCACGCGCATCCGCAATCACTGCCTCCAGGGCTGTTGTATCTCCGTGGATATCAGATAAAATGGCGATTCTATGGTTCATTATTACACCTCATTTGAAATCTAATTAGATTTGAATCTAGTATAACAAAATTAGGAGTAAAACGTAAAAACCATCCATGAAAATGGATGGTACAATTACTCAAATCCTTGGAAGGGCTCCGCCACTTCCATCAAGGGACTTGCTTCTTCCTGCTTTCCTTGATGGAGCTTGGCTTGCACTGCCTCCGCGACTGCTCGTGGGATGCCAACCGTGACGATTTCATCTACAGTAGCTTCTTGATCTTGGTCAGTGACTTGAAGTGCTTCATCAGCAACTGCTTGCGTTTTGGTCCCAAGCCTTCGATGCCATCCAACTGAGAAGAGAAGGAATTCTTGGACCGTAGCTGGCGGTGAAAGGTGATGGCGAAACGGTGAACTTCATCCTGGATCCGCTGGAGGAGGAAAAATTCCTGCGAGGTCCGAGAGAGTTCGATAACTTGAAGAGGATCGCCGAAGAGCAATTCGTGAGTCTGGTGCTTGTCATTCTTTTGCAGGCCTGCGATGGGAATGTCCAGCCCCAACTCTTCTTGGATGACTTGCTTAGCGATATTGACCTGGCCCTGACCCCATCAATGACGATCAAATCTGGTGGTGTCAGGCCATCCCGCATGACACGACTGTAACGTCTGCGAATGACTTCCTGCATGCTGGCATAGTCATCTGGCCCGACGACAGTCTTTATCTTGTACTTTCGGTAATCCTTTTTGCTTGGCTTCCCATTGACAAAGACAACCATGGCTGAGACCGGACTGGTCCCCATGATGTTGGAGTTATCAAAAGACTCGATCCGCACAGGGGTTGGAATTTGCAGGAGTTTTCCAAGGTTTTCAATGGCACCTTGGGTCTTTTCCATCGATTTTTCAAGGAGATTGAACTTCTGCTCCAGACTGACCCGCGCATTCTTGATGGCCAGATTGACCAACTGCTTCTTCTCCCCACGCTGGGGCTTGAGTACCTTAGTATCCACAAGGGCTTTGACCGCTTCCTCATCGATATCTTGAGGAATCAATATTTCATTGGGGATCAGATGAGATTTCTCCTGGTAAAATTGCCCCACATAGGTCAAGAAATCCTCGTCCGGATCATTGTAGTAAGGGAAGAGATTGACATCCCGCTCGATTAGCTTACCCTGACGGACAAAGAAGACCTGCACACACATCCAGCCCTTGTCCACGTAGTAGCCAAAGACATCCCGGTTCTGCAAATCCTTGGCCATGACCCGCTGTTTGGTCCGCAGGGTCCCGATAGCCTGGATCAGATCCCGATACTCGGCCGCCCGCTCAAATTCCATGTTTTGCGCAGCGGTAGTCATCTTGACCTTGAGCTCATCGATGATCTTGTCATCCTGTCCTTTTAGGAAATCAGAAACCTCCTGGGCCATGCCCTTGAAATAGGCCTCGTCCTTGTGGCAGACCGTGTGGGCCATACACTGCCCTAAATGGTAGTAAAAGCAGACCTTGGAAGGAGGATTGGTACACTTGCGGAAAGGAAAAAAATCCTATCCAAGAGCAGCTTTGATCTCATTAGCGACCCTCACATCTGGATAGGGACCAAAAATAGAGACCACCGTCCTTTTTGACCTGGCGCGTGATGATGAGGCGCGGATAGCGCTCATTGGTAATCTTGATGAAGGGATAGGACTTGTCGTCCTTTAGCATGATATTGTACTTGGGCTTGTTCTCCTTGATGAGGTTGATCTCTAGAAGCAAGGCCTCAATATTGGACTCAGTGACGATAAACTCAAAATCCACAATCTCAGATACCAGCGCTTCCGTCTTGGTATCGTGGCTCCCTCTAAAAATAGGACCGCACCCGATTGCGAAGATTCTTGGCCTTCCCACATAGATGATGGTACCGTTCTTGTCTTTGTGAATGTAACAGCCCGGACTCGTCGGCAGAAGCTCGAGCTTGGATTTAATCAAGTTATTCATACTCTCTATTATAGCAAAAAAGGGAGGCTATGCTCCTCTTATAATGTTATATCATATCATTCGTTTTAAATCGTCGTTTCATAAACTGTTAAAGGGTTTCGAAATTTCTAATGGAGATTTATAATTCGTTATCTAAAGTCTTTGACTTGCTTGTATAAATGCTCAAAACAATTACAAATGACAACAACTGCCACAGAAGGATTCTTACTATCTGCAAACTATCTGCTTCAGAATTTGAAACCACATGAACTAGATTTGAAGCAAGATTGTTGAAAAAATGATCTCCTAACCCAAACCATAAGGAACCTGTCATTTTGTAGAGTAAGGACCATTTGATACTCATCATTCCCGCTAAGATAACATAGCCAATGCCCATGACGATGAGATTTACGAGTGACGACTCTCCTTGAAGATAATCTCTTAAGGGCATTACCAAGTGCCATATTCCAAATAGGAAGGCTATAAAGAATAGACTCTTGCGGTAAGAAAGCCCTTCAAGAATTTTTGTGAAAAGGCCACGAAATATTCCTTCTTCCATCCAGACATTTATCAGGTTAAACAACACACTTGAGAGAATAAGTAAGATTCCTGCTTGAGATACTTTTTCGTTTGTTAAGGAAAAACCACTGGCGTAAAACGATAAGTGAACATTACCATGAAGAAACAAGAGAACAATGCACTCAACTGTATATGCAAAGACGGAACAAACTAAACCAAAGAGCAGGCCCTTCCCTATACCACTCACGGTTCCGTCAGAACTGAAACCAATATCTTTCCATCTTAATTTACAAATTGAAAGGATTCCCCACAGTAGAAGAATTCCAAAAAGCTTATGTAGAAAATTCTCAGATAAGAAGGTTTCATCCGTCCTAATATAGAAGTATTCAATTAGCCTTGCTACTGAGCAGATAACAAATATAATTGAACAACTTAAAATAGGTTTCTTTATTAGTTGATTTAGCATATCTTCCTTTCAAAAAGTCTTTTATAAAAGTTAATTTCAATATCTCACTCAGTCCAATTATCTATTTTTCAAATTTCGATAGGACGAACTTAACCAGTCTTGTGACGACTTCTACTACGACTAAAACCATCGCATACAATAAAAATGGCGGAATTAAAAGAAGGGCGATTTTCCAGCCTCTGAAAAAAGCAAGCCCTTTATTAGATTTAGCTGCTGTATCTCGTTCGACTGTTTTCACTTCTATTAGCTTCATTCGCAATAGTTTCACAGTGACTTCTTCTTGCCCAGCATCAAGCGAAACACTTTTCTCCTCTGAACTTGAACTAGCTAGATAGGCCTGAGCCATTCTGACCAGATAAAGTCTCTCATCTTCTTTCACAATGGTACGAAAGAACTCCATTGCCTCATTTCTATTCCCTTTAAGGTATACATTAACTGCCTTCAGATACATAGATTCCAATTGTGAGAACTTGTTGTTTGTCACTTCCTTTAGAACGGCATCATTGGGCTCTTTTTTGACCAGTAGATCATAGCGAGCTCTGTATGCCATCTTGAGTGGTTCATAATCTGCTAAAAAGTTAGAGAGCAATTCCTCGAACTCATCTTCCTTCAAATCAGGTCTAGAAAACAAGTTTGCATTCAATAGAATTTCGTTTAATTTTACTTGTTCAACATCTGTAAACTTTTGAATCTTTTTGAGTTCGTCTACAACTGCTTCAATGGATCCAAAGTCACCAATCCTATAGAAATAGAAAATAGTGGCAACCTGTACACGCGCTTTAATCGTTTTGATACTCTTTCTTTTTTGGTTCAGAATATAGCTTGCCATCAAGTCAAGATTTATGTCCTTATAGATAAGACTATTCAACTTCTTAATTAAAAGAGTATCTTTAATGATAACTAGAACCAGCTCAAATGGTAAGTAAATCAAAAAACAAATGAGAGCAATTTTTTTACTTTGAGTCACTTGCACTGCATATAAAAATGGTAGAGCTAGAATTACCAGTAGGACTATCAATGGAATATTGTAGCGTCTTCTTAGTTCTTTATAATCTTTAACCATAAATCTCCTTATTTCATTGACAATTTCTTTCGTGTCCTTGTTGCTAGATCTAGACCAAGGGATGATGCAGCAAGCAATTTCCTATCAACCCGATCGCTTACCATCATTTCTACTCTCTCTATTATAGCAAAAAAGAGGGGTATTAGCCTCTATGCATTATGTCTGTATTTTTTATATTCACCTTGACCAAGTTAAAAATAATGTTTAAAAGATAGATCAGACATCCAATCTCAATCCTTTATTTCAACTTGACCTTTTTCATATCCCGAATACCAACTGCTATTAGGGCTGACATATTCAGGCAATTCACCTTGTGGCTGATCTCCTGAAAGTGTTAAAATTCCATCATATATCAAACAAGAATACTTCACAGAATCTCTAACAAATTCATCATTTTCAGTATCATAAGAGTAGGTACGTTCTGAACTACCTTCCTTTAGAGTGATCTGCTCTCCTTCTATTTTTATCCATGATGTTTTATCTAGTGAGGCTGTTTTAGTAGATTCATTTTTTACTGTCAGATAATAAATTCCATCTTTTGATTTCATATCATCAAGAGTATTCGTGATAATCCCTAAAATCATAAGTGCAGGAATAATCAACAAAAACCATTTCCATTTTTTAGATTTATTTTTCATCAGTAGACTTTGTTCCAATTTTTAATATTTTAAAATTCGTTCATTCCAATTTTTAATTTTCCACTTCCACTTTCTTTATTTCAGTGGAAACAAACTATTGTTTTAAATAAAATAGTTAGATGTTTATAAAAAAATGACTATTTTAGTTATTTAAGAAGATAAAAAAACTTTCCGCTGTGAGAAAAAGTGCCTGAAATAATTCGAATTTCAGGCACTCGGGAGTTTTGAGACCTTAGACTCAAAAACTAAGTCATGGAACTTCGTAGAAGTTCGCTGACGTCCGTACTCACCTAAGGAAAATTTTTTAGAAGACTTTATCTTCAATCTGTTAGGGATCTAAAACGCCCCCTCTTTGATATTAATATCCTCTTAAATATGGAAGTAAGGACATAAGAGTTGTCCCAAGGACCAAGACCCAAAACCAGAAGGAATACATGCTTCTTTGGAAGACGCCTGGTGCTGGTCGGTTTTCTTGTATGTAGTGAAAAATAGCTTTTCTTTTTAAAATCAAGACGATGGTAAAGGCGATGGTTCCACCTAAAAAGACTAGAATTTGAACCCACTCGGCCACATTCATATTGACATGCGTGCCGAGGTAATGAAGCCCTTGAGAGAGGACCAGGTTGTTAAAGATATGGTAGAAAATAGCCCACCAGATCGAATACTCGAAAGTCAAGTAGCCAAAGCCAAAGCCGATAATTGTCGCAAAGAACAACTGATCAAAATTGGCATGGAACATTCCAAAAGCCAAGGCTGTCATGACGATCGCAAAGACTTTTCCATACTTTTCTAAGGCTCTCAGTCCAGCAGCCCGGAATACCAATTCCTCTGTGATAGGACCTATTAGGGTCGCATAGAGCAAGAGGCTCCAAGATTGGCTGAGTTGCTCAGACATGTCCTCTTGAGGCTTGAAAAAGCCCAAGGTTTCCATCATGTGGTCCAATAGCTGAGATAAGGCACTAGAAGCCAATTGGGCAAACCCCAAGAAGGCAATGAACACTAAGAAAGTCTGCCAGGTCATCTTGCGTCCCTTTTGTCTCACATCTCCTTTGAAGAGGGATCCTTGCCGATAAAGGGCAAATAGGAGGACACCTATACTGACAGATATCAAGTAGCTAATCCCATTTCCATTGATGATTTTTTCTACATACTCCTGCTTCTCTGCCATCTCCAATCCATACCGTCCAAACATAAAGAGGGTAACGGCAAAGGTCGAAATGATGCTGACAAAGACCATGACCAAGAGATAGAGGCAAACCATCCCTGAAAAGCTTCCCAAATCCTTTTTGGGGTCTATAAATCGATTGAACTGTTTCATCCATTCACTCCACTAATCTACTGTTTTTCTTTTCCGACTCCACCCGTAGCACCATCCAAAAGCCCCTTCATACAATACAAAGAAAATCAGAAAGGCATGTAGGAAATAGTCCTCCGGTAAAGCTAGAATAATCGGATCCCGATAAGGATCAAAGAGCCAGGTAGCATCTCCGACAAAAAGGACTTGGTGAAAGAGGGTAAAGAATTGATCAAAACCAATAAAGAGGGTCACTCCTCCTATGATAATCGGTAAGAGAACCATCCCACCAAATAAAGGGCGATAGAGGCCTGCGTAGCCCTTACGCATCACTGTTCGAATAAATCGTATAGCTACTGGCAACAAGACCAAGAACAGGGCCTGGGTAAGGTGAAAGAGGTACTTGACTGCTTGGAAATGATGGAGGCCATCTGGAGAGGATGGAAAATCCGGCATGTCCAGCTTCCAGGTAAAAGGACTGGTCAAATACCGCATAAGGATCTGAAAATTCTTCTGAATGACTGTTGGAGCCAAACCGGTCCGATTCTGAATTCGTAACCAGCTGATCTCCATGGGATAGATCAACCAGGCTAGTAGAATGGTTCCCAAAATCACCGTTGCTAAGAGCCAGAGGACAAAGCCCGTTACTTTCAACCGATCACGCATCGAAATCCCACTCCGCTAAGCTCGATAGGACGTGCGTTGGTGGCAAGGGCAGGTCTGGTACTTCTTCTGGCTTGGTAAAGCCAGTGGTCACCAGCAAAGTAGGGATGCCATTGTCAATCCCTGCTCGAATGTCGGTCAGGTAATTGTCTCCTACCATGACCACTTCTTCGCGCTCTAGTCCAAGGTGAGCGATGGCCTTATCCATGATGATGGCATTGGGCTTCCCGATAAAGGTTGGCTTCACGCGCGTCGCCGCTTCGATCAGGGAATTAAGAGATCCTGCCCCTGGCATCATTCCCCGCTCTGTCGGGATATTGAGGTCAGGATTGGTCCCGATGAAATGGGCTCCCTTTTGAATGGCTAAGGTAGCGATAGAGAATTTCTCATAGTCCACTTCCCAGTCGAGACCCACCACGACATAGGCTGGATTGACGGTATCTTCGACGAAACCTGCCTCAGCAATGGCTTGTTTCAAGCCAACATCTCCAATGACATAGGCGGTTTTTCCAAGATTCATATCCACCATATAATCAATGGTTGCTAGTGTCGCTGTATAGATGGTATCCAGCGGCGTTTCGATGTTGAATTGGCCTGCCAGCATCTCTTGGACCATTTCTGGCGTCCGCGTGGTATTGTTGGTCACAAAGAGGTAGGGGATCTGACGCTCTTGCAATTCGTGGACAAAGGCTTCCCCAGCTGGAATCCGCTCTTTCCCTTTATAGATAGTTCCATCTAAGTCAATTAAATAACCCTTATAAGTCACGGGATTCTTGGTCTCCTTTTTTTCACTTAATTCCTCTGCTTCTTTCTCCTGAAATTGAAACTGGCCACCTGCTCCATACAGAAGCAAGCAAGCCCCGTATAAAGCAAATTGAAGGACCAGACCGAAGAAATTGATACTTGCTTTTCCAGCCTGAGTAAAGAGGAAGGATGAAATCATCAAGATGACGATGGTCACCATTAAGCCACCAATCTTAGCCTGATCAATGGTAATGGTATAGACGCCAGTTTCTTTTTTTCCTCATTAGTCTCTTTGCCAGCCTGAATAGGCTTCATGGTCTCAATGAAATCTGTCATTAAAGTCGTCTGCGAGGCTGACAGTCGTACTGAAGAGAACACCTTGTGAGAGCTTATCAAAGAAGTTACTCCAAAAAAACTACCTGATTGGCTAGTGATACTCAAAGAAAAAGACGACGACAGGCAGGATAAAGGCCAAAAATCAAATGAATCCAAACACGATACCAGCGTACATCTTCCTTGAGAAAAACGAAGAAAGTCTTCAAAACTCAATCGGTAGCGTACAAAACGAATCGCTTCCTCAATAAAGATATAAAAAGGTCGCGACTAAGGTTAAGAAACCATCTCCCAATACATAGAGAGGATTTTTCTTACGACGAGCATAGGCAACAACCCGTCGTTGAACCTCCATCAAGTCTTCTTTTTTCTGTTTTAATCTTCTTTTTTCCATAATGTTTCCTTATCTATTTCTTCCCAAGTGATGAGGGCTTGGGCGTGTACTTGGCCTTCTGATGAGATGACATGATTGCTGATCATCCCTTCTCGCTCAACGCTAGAGGTAATCATGCCCCCAGGCAGGACCTCCTTAACATACTTGAGGTGGACCCGTTTAGGGATATGCTGGGTTAGGAATTCTGCTCCCATCACTTCGAAGACCCAGTCTAGGTACTTGCTGTTGTTCACATGGCCGTTCATGTCTAAATCATAGAAACGTACATGGTAGTTCTGCTCCATGGCCCCATTCAGTTCTGGATAGCGTGGACCACGGCGGATCTTCTTCTCAAACGGTGACTCATATGGATCGGTAATCTCCTCCGGTACGGATTGGACCTTACGACTATCCCGATCCATCAAGACAAAGGTGGCCACCATCTCGACGATAGCTTCCCCATTCTGGTCTCTGACCACAAAGGAACGGTAGCAAAAGAGACGATTGTGGGCCAGGGCCTGAGTCTCAATGGTAATCTGTTCATCAAAGACCGGCAGGCGATGAACCGTGATGTCATAGTCGGTGATGATCCAGACTAGATTGTACTGTTCGAGCAGGTCCCTGTCACTGATACCAATCTCCATCGACTGCATGCCTGAGACTTGCAAGGACAAGAGGATGAGCTGTGGCATTTTGATAAAGCCATTCACATCGCTCATATCAAAGGGGACTTTCATGTCATACTGATAAATTTTAGCCATCGTTTACTCCAATATAAATTTCTCTGCTACGGTATCACCAAGGAACAAGCCTCTCTTAGTCATCCGCACTTGCTTGTCATCTGGAACCAAGAGTCCCTGCTCCGTTAGACTGGCCACCACTTGTCCATAGCGTTGGTCAAAGGAGATACCAAATTTTTCTTCAAAACGTGCCTTAGACACACCTGTCTTTTTCCGTAGACCGAGGAACAACTCCTCTTCCATCTTCTCTTCCAGTGTCAGGTGCTCCTCTGTAATCCGTGCCTTACCAGCCTCAACAGCCTCCAGGTAATGCCGGATTGGGCCATGATTCTTGTAGCGAATCCCATCGACATAGCCGGAAGCACCAGCTCCCAGGCCATAGTATTCTGCATTATCCCAATAGACCAGATTGTGGCGACTTTCAAAGCCAGGCTTGGAGAAATTGGAAATCTCATAGTGCTCAAAGCCTGCTTTTTCCAGTTCCTCAATGATGTACTCAAACATCTCCGCTTCCAACTCTTCTTTGGGGAGAGGAAGCTTGCCCCGTCGCATGCGGTTCATAAAGACCGTTTGGTTTTCTAAAATCAAACTATAGAGACTCATGTGGGGGATGTCCAAGTCGATCGCCTTGGCGACATTTTTCCTTGACCTGGTCCATGGTCTGACCAGGGAGAGCATAGATCAAATCAATCGAAATATTGTCAAATCCTGCCTGCTTGAGGTGGCGGATATTGTCATAGATATCCTGCTCCTGGTGGCTCCGTCCGATCTTTTTCAACATTTTGTTATCAAAGGTTTGGACACCCAAAGAGACCCGATTGACCTGAGACTCCTTGAGAACTGCGATCTTATCCGGATCCAGATCTCCAGGATTGGCCTCGATGGTAAACTCTTCTACCTCCGATAGGTCCATGACCTTGGGCAATTCTGTCAAGAGATAGGCCAGTTGCTGGGCGGACAGAGCTGTCGGAGTCCCTCCACCGATGTAGAGAGTCCGAAGTTTGCCAATCTCATACGAGCGAGTCTCCTGGATCAAGTGTTCCAGATAGGCATCGACCGGCTGATTCTTGATAAAAACCTTAGAAAAGTCACAATAATAACAAATCTGGGTACAAAATGGAATATGCACATAGGCAGAGGACGGTTTAGCTTGCATAATCTTTATTATACCACATTTCGCACCAAAGCCCGAGCAGAAAAGAAAGGGGAAAGCAAGGATTTCCTTGACAAGGAGGAATGAAAGGATTAGAATAAAGCTAATCACATTCGGAGGTAAGGAGATATGAACAACTAAGTTTCGTTAAATAAGATACTTTATTTAGTGGACTGCTTGTTCAATCTCTTTTTGTGTACCCTCTCGCCTATTCTCCAACCTTTTGTTGGGTAAATTAGGTCTTTTTCTGCTTGGGTTCCGCTTGAATACAGCTCTACTAAATAGGTAGAGCTGTTTTTTGTCCCAGTAGAAAGGAATCTTATGCTAAAACTATCCCACCTCACTATCCGTCATACAAAAGATTTACGCGATCTAGTACGTGATCTGTCCCTAACCATACATGAAGGAGAAAAAGTTGCTATTATTGGCGAAGAAGGGAATGGAAAATCTTCCTTACTTCAGGTCCTCATGTCCCCAAAATCTCTACCAGATTATCTGACCATAGAAGGAGAAATCACCACTTCCTTTCACTCCTACGCCTATATTCCCCAGACTTTACCGGAAGCATTGAAGGGAAAAACTTTGGAAGAATATTTTTTTGGAGAGGACGAGCTAGACTATGCCAGCCTCTACAGACTGGCTGATCAATTGTATTTTAATAGCGACCGCTTTGCAAGCGATCAAACCATCGGAAGTCTATCTGGAGGAGAAGCCCTCAAAGTCCAACTTCTTCACGAACTTTGTCGTCCTCATGAATTGCTATTTTTAGATGAACCCTCAAACGATCTAGATTTAGAAACCCTGGACTGGCTCCAGCAGATGATCCAAACGAGCCCCCAAACCATTCTATTTATTTCCCATCATGAGGATTTTTTGACTCAGACGGCGGATACTATCATCCACCTCAGACAGATCAAACACCGCAAGGAGGCTGAAACCATCGTCGAGCACCTAGGCTATCAAGACTACAGTAGCCAGAGGGAACAACAATTTAAGCAACAGTCTCAGCAAGCTGCCAATGATCAACGAGCCTACAAAAAAACAATGGAGAAGCACCGTCGCGTCCGCCGGCAAGTCGAAACCTCCTTACGAAATACCAAAGATAGCACTGCTGGACGACTCCTAGCAAAGAAAATGAAGTCTCTCCTATCACAGGAAAAGCGCTATGAGCGAGAATTCCAATCCATGACTTCCCAACCCTATGATGAGGAAATCATTAATCTGCATTTCCCTTCCCTTACTCCCTTGTCTCCTCAAACGTGTCCTTCTCCTAGATCAAGAAGAGATCACAATTGGGGATCGTGTCCTAGTCAAGAACCTCTCCCTCACTCTTCGAGGGCAGGATAAGATAGGGATCATCGGATCCAACGGTGTTGGAAAATCCACTTTCCTAAAAATGATTTGGAAGATTTTACAGAAGAATGAGAGTATCCGCACTGCCTATATGCCTCAAGATTACACTGAGCTCCTCCCTCTGACTCAGACACCGGTTCAATTTCTACAGCATTCAGGCGATCGCGAAGAAATCAACACCATTCAATTGCATTTAGCCTCCCTCAATTTTACTTATTCTGAAATGCACCATCCTATCTCAGAACTTTCTGGTGGCCAGCAAGGAAAACTCCTACTCCTTCAATTAGTACTCACAAGTCCCCAGTTTCTGCTCTTGGACGAGCCTACTCGTAATTTTTCCCCCACTTCCCAACCAGAAATTCGACGCCTATTCGCAGACTACCCAGGAGGATTGGTTACAGTCTCCCACGATCGGACCTTCCTCAAGGAAGTCTGCCAAAAGATCTATCGTATGACTGAAAATGGTTTAGTAGAGATAGAATCGCTCTAACGTAAAAAAGATTGGCAAAAACCAATCTTTTTTTCTCTAGTTTTTCGTTGCCTCTTGTCCCATTTCTTGGGTGCGTTTGTAGGCTGCTTCGACTCCTGCAATAATGTCACCCCGCAAGCCGACTTGTTCCAAGCGGTTGACTCCTGCGATGGTAGAGCCGCCTGGACTACAAACCGCATCCCTTAGGCAGGCTGGGTGATGGCCTTGACCTTGCTCCGAAATAAGCTTCCATCTTGATTAGTTAGGGAAGAGGTCCCCACTTTAAACACAATTCTCTTATTCTTCATATCCTTCATTCTCCAGAGTATTCGATTGTAACATTATACCATGAAAGCCTTAAAAAATACTAAGAGCGGACCAGGGGGAACCCCTGTTTGCCCACAAAAAAACGAGTTGAACCACAAGAGGTTAACTCGTTTTTATGATTGAATGCTTATCCTTGACGGAGCTGCTCCAAGGTTTTTTGGAAAATCTCCGGAACCTCCACTGAAAACTCCATGACCTCTCCCGTCCGAGGATGGGTAAAGCCCAGTGTTTTAGCATGGAGGAATTGCCCATGGCCTTTCAAAGTCCTGCGAGGTCCATAGACTTCATCACCAGCTACCGGATGGCCAATATAGGCCATGTGAACCCGGATCTGGTGGGTTCGCCCGGTCTCCAATTGCAGCTCGACCAAGCTATAATCCCCGAAACGCTCCAAGACTTGGAAACGAGTCAGGGCTGGTTTCCCTTTGGCTGTCACAGCTTGCTTCTTGCGGTCCTTGTCACTCCGACCAATCGGCGCCTCAATGACACCCGATCGTTGGGAAGATTGCCGTGGACAATGGCCCAATACTTGCGAAGCGACTTCTTAGCCTTGAGCTCATCTGCCAAGGCTACATGGGCTGCATCATTCTTAGCCACCATGAGAAGGCCAGAAGTGTCTTTGTCGATTCGATGGACGATCCCCGGACGAAGCTCCCCATTGATCCCTGACAAGTCCTTGATGTGATACATAAGGGCATTGACCAACGTCCCACTGGTATGGCCGGCACTAGGATGGACAACCATGCCCTGGGGTTTATTGACCACTGCGACATCCGCATCTTGATAAACAATCTCTAAGGGGATATCTTCTGCTTCATAGGTCACTTCTTCAACTTGAGGGACTTCATAGCTGATGACATCCCCTTCTTTTACGGTATATTTGGCCTTTTTGACTTGACCGTTGACAAGGATTTTTCCTTCCTTGATCTGCTCATTGGCCAAGCCACGTGAGAGTTCAGTCAACTCTGAAACAGCCTTATCCAGTCGCGCTCCAGCGACTTCTACTCTAACTTCCATGGCTCTCCTCTCTTAAAATATGGATCAGTAACAATCCCACACCGACGGTTAAATAGATATCTGCTACATTAAAAATGGCAAAATTCATAAAATCCAGGTGAAACATATCGACGACAAAGCCCTGACGAACCCGGTCAATAAAGTTGCCGATTCCCCCTGAAATAATCAGGGTCAACCCCAACAAGAGCCAGAGGGAACCTTTGATGTGACGATAAAGGTAGACAAAGGCTGCCCCCATCGCTATGATGGTAATGATGGTAAAGAACCACTGTTGGTTTTCTAGCATGGAAAAGGCGGCACCTGAGTTCTTGAGATAGGTCAGGCTGACAACTTTGGGAATGAATGAACGCATGCCCCCCAGTGGGATTTCCTTGACCACATACCACTTAACTGCTTGGTCCAAGGCAATCAGGAGGAGGATACTGATAAAAATACTTACTTTTCTCTTCATGTCCTACCTCTTCTCATCAAAGTAGGCTTCCAGAACTTGGACAAACTTCTCGGCCACTGGTGAGAGATCCACCTCTTCCCGTTTGACATAGACCATTTTATTATCCAAATCATCGATCAAGGGGATAACAGTAATGCCATTCACCGACTGGCTATCCAAGAAGCCAGAACCAGTCGCATAGGCATCGGTCCGCTCTAGGATCCCATTCAGGGTCGCTCGGTCTGTCACATTGAAGAGCTGCGAGCTACTACTGGTATCGACGAAGTTCTCCGAATAGTAGAGATACTCATCCTTTTCCTGGGTAAAGCGAACGGTCGGTAAGTGTGCCAAATCCTCCATGACCAGAAATTCTTTCTTAGCTAATGGATGACCCTTGCGCAAATAAATATGAGTCTGGAAAGGAATGAGGTCAATGACTTCTAAGCCCAATTTATCCACCCGTTGCATGATCCCTTTGGTATTTTGCTTGTTGAGGTAGATAATCCCCAGTTCACTATGCCCCTGAGCTACTTCATCCAGGATCTGAACCGTGGTCGACTCAAAGATCCGAAAGTCTTTGTTCTCAGGATAAAGGACAGAGAATTGGGTAATCAAAGGGGGAAGGAAATCATAGTGCTGACTCGAGATCGAAAATTCCTTCTTTTCTTCCTCAGGATTAGCATACTGGTTTTGAAAAACGTCAAATCCCTTGACCAATTCTTGGGCTTTTTCATAAAATTCCATTCCCCGGCGGGTCAAGAAAGTCCCTGAACTAGTCCGACGAAAAATCTTAAAGCCCAGTTCCTTTTCCAAGTCTCTCACAGAGATCGATAGACTTGGCTGACTGACGTACATTTTTTCAGCTGCTTCACGAAAAGTACCACTATTGGCAATCGCGACAACATAGCGTAATTGTTGAATATTCATGTCTTCTTCCTTCTAACAATATCACTCCATTATACCATAATCTAGAGGATGAAAAAAGATGGGGACATCAATCGAAAGGGAGCATAAAAAAACTCTCTGATTGATCAGAGAGTTTTTGAATACAAATTATTTAGCGATTGGGTAAACAGAAACTTGTTTAATGAACACTATACAATATTTTTAGAAATAGGATTAAAAGCCTTATTAATTCAAGGTTTTCATGACAAAATAGTTATAAAAAAATGTAATGTTTATAAAATGTGGGTATCATTTTGGGTATCATTCGCACTGAAAAATGTAATAGTATATTTGCTGTTATAACCGACATTTTGAGAAATATCTGTTATAACAGACAAAATTGCAAAATTTAATTTATTTCTAATTCTTCCGCAAAATCATATAATTTTTCGGCTGTAAGTAAGGCCATTTTATCCATACTGGTTTTCCCTTTTCTGAGGTCTGCTACTGTAGACCAAGGAACCCCTGCGCCTTTAGCAATTGCGCTTGTGCTTATCTCGCTGTTTAATAACTTTTCTATTTGTTCTCTCATTTAACCATCCTCTTATTTCCGTCTGTCTTTTAAAATCAGCAGAAATATAAAAAATACGATTGTGAAAATTGGTAAATATTTCATTTTATTGTCCGATATGATATAATCATGGTAGGTCTAAGGGGCTTTCGCCCCAACCTACCAGAGCCTTACTTGAACCGCTTTGCTTTGCTCGGCTTGCGTTCTTTTGGCTCTTTTTTTATTGCCATGATAACACTTGCGATCCCTGTTAATAAGGTTCCAGTTGCTACCATTAGTTCAGCAATCTCTGATATTTTCATATCTTCCTCCTTTCTGATTATATTATATCACGGTGTGCCGTGATTGTCAACACTCTTTATCAAAAAAATTGAAGATTTTTTTATTCTGGAACTAGTTTTTATGGAGCAAAAAAGCCCTCCAAGATGGAGGGTGAAAACTATGCTTTATTTTCTAACGCTTGAACTCGTGAAACGATAGCTTCAAGCTCATTTTTTGAAACAAAAATAGTTTCTGCTTGATGGCCAGTGATGAAAGCATCGCCACCATTTTTTAGCTTTTCATCCATCAAGGCATCAATTCCAAGTTCCAAGTGTTTATTCTTGATAGTTGTTGCCATTTGATTTTGAAGAGCGGTATAGGTTACAAATGTTTGATACGATTGATCAGAAGTCAAATACTTTGTTAAGTCAACCGCTTCTGGCTGTATCTGCGTTCTGTTTTCTAGTGTCTCAATTCTCTTGATGATCTGACTATCATTGTAAGATTGAATTTGAAGGGTAGCGATGTATGCGACTATTTCTTCCTGTATGTTGATCTTGTCAATTTCAACAATGTTGCCTACTTGATAATTTTTCAATTGATTGAATTATATCAATTTTTAGCGCTCTTGTCACTAGGAAAGATAAAAACCATCACATTCAACCTCTACTTGATAGATGCCAGGAGGTAGAATTTTTTTCAAGTTTAAATTGAATTTTTTTGAATTTTTCTACAACAGCCACAATTGTTTTTCTTTCCTTTGGCATTTGCTATTTTTTTATATTAGCGTCTTTACCTTCAAGGGAGCTGACTTTGTTGCCATCATAGTCTAGCAATTCATATTCAAAAATAGATGAGAAGTCACCTTGCTTGATGACTTCACCACCTTTTGTCTGTTTCAGATTTGTTGAATTTTTTCCACTCATCTAAATCCTCTTATTCTAACATTCCCCACAAGTCAGTTCTATTTCCTGCTTCATCTGTGGGGCCAATAGCCATATAGTTGCGGTTACCTGATTCTCCAATGTAAGAGATCCAGCGATAGCCTGCATTAGATCCTTTTGAGTCATAGTGGACTTTTTCGCCCGGTTGGTAGGTTGCAACAATCTCTCCACTTAGATCTGGATAACGTCTCACATTGATTGGAGCATCTCCAACTGTGAAAGTTGCATCTTCTGGAAAGAATGGTACTTCATGGCTTTCCATGACTTCATTAACAATCTCTTTAAGTTCTTCTTTTGGAAGTGGTTCGCCTTTAGGTCGGAAAGCGGTAGGATAAAGAGCAGAATAAGGGAAGGCCGTAAGGTCAAAACTAGCGCCCCCGTTTGGCCCAGGGGTTCCAGCTTGGTTTTGACCAAGGAATAAGCCTTGGTTGCCGTCAAAATCTCCTACAAAAATTGCGACATGAGAAACGGGGGTGTACTCGTTTTCTGTGAAAATACAAACTTCCCCACCTTCCAATTTTTCTACTTCGTCGAAGTAGTCAAGGATACCGTTGTTATAACGTTGTTCCCAAAGATCCTTAACATATCCGGAAACTAAACAGTTAGAAAAGGGAACGCCCAGCCATAAACAATATTTAGCGTAGCCGTCCCAGCATTGCCAACCGAACCATCCATCAATATCAAACCCATATCCTAATACTTCATCTTGAAAAAGTTTTACTTTATTCATGTTTTTACCTCAATTTTTCCAGGCGTCGTTTGCTGATTTTACAGCAGATTCAATAAATGTATTTAACTGATCATTGGTTAAATAAATGTTATTAAGTTCAAGCCCTTCAATAAGGCTTGTTTTAGCGTGTTCCAGCTTATCCTTACCGTGGATGTCTAGCTTATCCGCTACTTGTTCAGTAGCATTCACAGCGTTCTTTGCAAGGATTTCAGCCACTTCAATGGCTTTCTTACCGCCACGAGTCAAGAGGTATTTTTTAACCGCTTGAACGATGATTCCAACCATAACTACTAAAATACTCATTGCGCTACTTGTTACAATATCAGTGATTTGATTCATTTTCTTTTCTCCTTTTTTTAATCAATCTACTAGGCTCTTCTAAGCCTTCTTTTAACTGAAATTTCTCATGATCAATATTTTTCTTAATAATATGATCTAGCCAAGAGATTTCAACTCCTAAAGCTGAAAGACTTGCCAGAATACTAGAGCCGTATGCTGCCATCATCGCAACAATGAAGGCATCAACTACAGGTCCAAGATTCATGTATAGGGGCGAATGGATAGCCAATGGCTGTGATTAAAAATCATAGCTGTGTGGCTTACTAGCCCTTTCCTCCATTTTCTACTTGAAAATTCATGATAGGCCCACGCTCTAGCTACTCCTAAAACGATATCTAGAGCCACAATGGCCATCAAGAGAAATACAATCATGTGTTCATCAATTCCGTGATCATAGAAGTCACGGACTACTTCAATAATTCCAAAAGATTCCATCTGGTTCTTGATACATCAATCACACTCCCTTCAATTAAGATCCAGGCTGTGCTAGTGGTTGAGTTTCAAGATCCCCTGATGGTTTGTTTTGTTTTTCTTCTTTTGGAACTTCCCAATTGTAGATTGCGAGTTTGCCATTTTGAAGCAGTGGGCCTTTCAAGTCTTTGATTGATTCACCGTTGTATGTGAAATCATAGTTGACTTGCACTAGAACACGTTTTCCTTCACTGAATTTTTCAGTGTGATCTGGATCAATCAAAGTGAAGATGTCATGTTCTTTGTAGGTCTTACCTACTTGAGCGACTTCCACAAGCTCAAGCGCTCGCTTGTAGAGTGTTGGATCAAGTGGATTGTCTTGATTGGTCACAGCCACAAGGACAGACCAATCAGCAAGTGCTTTGTTGTTTTGGATTAGGACATCTTTCTTTTCGTTCTCTTGAGTAAGTTCTTGAATCTTCAGGATGGCATTCTTATTGGCATCAACAGACTTGTCAAGCTCTTTCTTGAGGGCCACGATAGCGCCAGATGGATCTAATTCCATCCGTACAAGGTTTAGAACAGCTTCCACAAGTGATGATTCTTCATCTGCCATGCGATTGTTTGGAAGAGATTCTTCAAATACCCGGTATGGATAATCTTGTTTGATGGAAACTTTTGTGGCATTCGCTACGGGATCATAGGCTTTGAATTGTACTTTATAATTCATTAAGCATTTACCTCATTCTTATTTTTAACTTCTTCAAATAGGTCCTTCAAATCTTTGTCAGATTCAAGGACAGAGCGATAGATTTCTAGCTCATTGATGAGCTGTTGTTTTTCCTGCTGTGATTCAGTCAATCGTGCCTTGAACTCGGCTTCATTGATTGATTTACTAGCTAATTGATTAGCTAGATCTGTGATGATTGATACATAAGTGTTTTCTTTCATGTTGTTACCTTTCTAAATTCCGAATTTATCAAAATCTCTTAATGAATTAGCTACTGCGTTTCTAATGGAACTATGAAGAGCTGTTCTCATAGGCTTCCCATTCTGTGGGGTGAAGTCATCTGTTGCAAAGCCAGCGTTGACAAAGTGCTGAAGCGCTGTTCTGAGAGTTCTCAAAGCTTGTCTGAGCCACACACCATTATTCCCGTTGTTAATAAGTAGGAAGTCACCAGCTTGCATGTTGGTGTTCCTTCCATTGGTTCCGTATGGAGCAATTGTTGTTCCTCCCCAAGTCGTTATTCTCCAACCGTAAGGACTGCTTCCCGTGGCTTGGTCATAATTATAAGAGTGAGTAAAATTGAATCTATCGCCTACAAAAGTGACCTTATCTGCATTGTCATGATCTCCTGTACCAACTCCCTTGATGGTATCAACAATCATTCCATTGAATCCACCTTGGTCCCAGTGACTTCTGATGTCATTGTCCCGACGGTCAGCACCAATGATGGCCTTGGAATTGACGTAGCGTCTTCCATTTATCGTCACATCATCATTACGGAAGAAGAGACCTTGACTGGAAGCATTTGATTGATCACGGAAGACCCCTGTGAAGTTGTCGTAGAATGACAATCGTCCATTGTCTAGATCAAAACTAGATACACCAGAATTTGCTGTCAATCTTCCTCCACGGATATCATTTGCGGAAATCCCAACAGATGTCAGTTGAGTGATGAAAGCTCTTTGTGAAGCTAGTTCTCTGATGAAAGCTTGATTTGATACAAGCTTATTGATCATTGCATAGTCGACAAGCAGCTTATCTGCTGTTACTGCATTACTAGCCAAAATCTGAGTCGTTACTGACCCAGCTTCCATGTGACCGGTTCGGACGCTTTGAGAAGCTAGATGCCGGCTTGTGATGGATCCGTCAACCACCATATCGCCCTTTACCTTTATCATTTTTGCGATCAGGGCAATTGCTTCTGGTTCTTGTACCAGTAAGGAGCTGATAGTCCTTCCGTTGATGGTCTTACCTGTACCGAATGAGATCTGACCATCTGTGATGTTGATGTCTGTTTTCTTTAGAACTCCATCAAATTGGCTGATGATCGTTGCCACTTGCCCATCGACTGTTCTTTGGTAGTTTGCAAAGCGCCCGTTGATACTATCCTTGAAATCATCTAACTTGTCATTAAGGACAGAATTTGACTGGACAGCTTCATTCCAAACTCTGTGGAGAATGTTGTGAACTGCCCATCAATCCCTTGCTTGAATTCGGCAAGTTTAGCTTCAATAACTGATGAACCATCATCTGTTGGTGGTTGGTAGGCTCTCTTGATAGATCCTTCATAAACATCAATATCCCCAAAATAGAGACTTGCTGGCTGTCCATTTGATGATCCAGTGTTGTCAAATCGCAAAAATGCTTCATCATATTCCTCAGAATTGACTGTGAAATAGTAGCGTGTGATTCTATCTTGTGGGATGGCGATCTTGTCAGCAAGAGTGAAAACTTTTGAAAAGTTTGCCGTCTCGCCTTTTTTTCGTGCCAAAAAGTAGAATGTGGTATTTTTAAGATTATCTGATCCAATTGCATCAAATGAAATTATGTATGTGGTATTCCTCTTGATGTTGAAGCGTTGGGATGCTGCTGCTTTAGTAGTATCACTTGCATTTTCAATTTTAAAGAGCTTTCTGGATCCATTGTAGTAGAGTGGATTAGTTGAGACCGTTACTATTGGAGTCACTCCGGGGTCATAATACCCCCAACCTTCGACATTTTGAGGATTTCCGCTGTTCTTGAGCAGGTTTTCACCAGCCTGAACAATTTCGTCAAATCTTCTTGTAATTCCAGCTACGTCCTCAGTGTATTGCGATTTAGCAACATAACCTTGTTCTAAAATCTGTCTGGTTGCTTTTACAGCGTCCACAGCAGCCTTTTCAGAGTAGGTCAGCATGCGCTGTTCAAGTTCACCGCTTGGTCCTGTCTTGGTCTCTAATTTAGTTAATTGAGTGGTTAGGCCTTCCACTGTCTTCTCAAAAGTAGCCTGTGCTTGCTCTACCAAATAGTTTTGATCTTCTGGGGAGGGTTGCCACAAGCGGTCATTGCTTCCTTCATAAAAGTCCAATTCAGTCATGAACATTCCAGACCACACGTTTGGTCTTCCTTGATATTCGAAGAGAAGGTATCCTTCATCAAAAGCTCCTGTGTTGAAGCTGAATGATTTTTTGACAGCTCTGTCTGAGTTAAACGCTGGTGATCCAGTTTTGTCAAAAATTACCTGCTTTTCGTCAAAGTCATTAATAGACCCTTTTCTTCGTTTGCAAAAAGTGATCTTAACCCTTGCAGTGTTGGCATCAAAAGCTATCAAATTAAGCATATAATTTGTATTTTGCTTGATGAGAAAGCGTGGGCTATGAACGGATGCGCCATTACTCAATAGAAACATGCGTTTCTGTCCATTGAAATAGTACTGATGAGCTGTGAAGCTCATTCTTCCATTTGCTTCTGTCCAATATTTCAGGCCCTCGTCTGCTCTTGAATTCCTGAGCATGTTAGGGCCACCGCCAGCACCTATTGAGGTGAATTCTTCTTTGATGCCATTCACTGTCTGTTCAACGTAAGAGCGATCTGCTTTGCCATTCGCCACATTAGTGAGGTCAGAGATGGCTTTTTCTGTTGTCTGTTCAAAGCGTGATTGTGCGCCTTGGACTCCTACAAATTGGCTTTGTGTTTGATCTTTGAAGTCATTGATTATTTTCTTGATATCTGCATCACTGGCCTTTAATTGGTCAGTAGTAGCCTTAAAGCCTTCCATTTTGACTTCAATGCCATTGTATTGAGCCTTAAACTCTTCCACAATTTCATTTTTGTTAGCTTGGTTTGCTGCTTTGATCTTCTCAGTGACTTGAGCTGAGATCTCCTCTTTGACTACTTCAGCTTGTGCTTTGGCTTGCTCAATTCCATCAGTGATCTCTTTCTCCAAAGCTCCTGCCTTGTCTTCAAAAGCCCTGTTGGCATTGTCAACCAATACTTTCAATTTCTTGTAGTATTCATCATCCTCTTGAGTCTTTTGGACTGTATCTAGGATTTCAGATGCTACATCAGAGATTCCATTAGAACCTGATAGGCCTCCACCGTGACCAGCCTTGTCATCAAATGTAAGAGAGATATACTCTTCTGAAAGGGCATCGAAAACATAGCCTACCGCTTTCTTCTTCAGCATGACATCATGCTTCAAGCTCATGAGGGTTGCTGTGTCGCCAGGATGGACAGTTTGCCCATCAAGCTCATAAGCTTCAATCTTGATCTGATCAGTGGGCTTGTCAATATTCCCATTCTTAAACTTGGCTTCACCCCATTTTCTCAGTTCTTCCTCTGTAGTAAGATCATTGTTCTCATACTCAGCTTCATTGATGTAAGGGTAATTTCCGATGAGGGGGCTGTCCACGGTAACTTTCAGAACCGTGTCTTCTTCTGCTCCCTCTGGTTTGAAGGTTGATTTCAGATGCAGTCTTGTGATGATGCTGGAACTGCTCTTGTTTCGTTCGTATTGCTTCAAGTTTTGATGTGTGGTGATAACCACTCCACGATCAATACCCCGACTCTTTGGAATATCAATCAGGAAGTTGTCACGAATCATCTCACCTTCCCAAGCGCCTACGATGGAATGTTTCCCATCCATCAGGATCTTATAGAGCGTTTCATCTTCTGTAGTGTTGAAGGTTCTATTGTCCATGATGTCACTTGTGAAAGAGAATTTTCCAAGTGGTGTCTTAACTGCTGAAATCATAGCATTCAAGGCGATTTGACAGGTTGAGTTTGAAACCTTGATAGGACGAACAGAGCGCTTGAAGATGTCTTCTGTGATGTGCTGACAAGTCAGACTTACTGTGTCATCTTGCTCGCTGATCTCCTTGATCCGGAAAAGTTGCCGGCCAGTGACAGGAGTTGGGGCGATGATGAGCATGTCTTCCTGAAATTTCTTATAAATTTCAGTGTCTGTGATTGGGTAGTCAACTTTGAGCGTGTAGCTCACGTTGATTACTTCTTCAACTTCTGCTTTTGTCGATTCGTGGAGTGGTTGACCATTCCATTTCACTGTTTGAACATTTCTGTCTAATAGATATAGAATTATAACCACCCCCAATTTGTTTCAAAAATAAGCGATTGAATTCCGGGACCTAAAACCACACCAACAGTTTTCTGAGCTTGGTTAGCGTCAATTGTGATAAAGTCTCCTGACCACTTCACCAGATTTCCTTTCTTGTCCAAGAAACTTGGATTCTGTGGATCATTCACCATCACAGCGCTTTCAGATAGCTGTTCAAGCTTGATGGTTTGCTTCCCAATTGTGAAACTGGTCTCAGATGAGCTGTTGCCTTTAATTGTGATTTTAGGAAACGCTAGTGAGCTGCCTTGTAGTCTTAGAACACCATTTGAGGTGAGAGTTTGAACATCGTTGTTCTTCATGTATTTTGTGGGGTGACAAACAAATGTCACTTCCACAGAATACATTTTAGTTTTATCTCTTTGAGTGTCAGACACCTTTGTCTGATAACAGAACCATCTTGTGAGCTTGTTCTGTTGATTATCAAGCCAGAAGTTTCTTTTGGAAAGGAATTGGACGAATTCAAGAACTTGTAATTCTGTTGGGTTGATGAGTTGAAGAGTGTATTTCTTTTCAATCGCTTCTCTGTGAGGATTCGACTGAACAATATATCCACTAACTCCATCATGACTCAATAGCTTGTCCTTTGAGAGACCTACTTGAATTGTGGGGCCTTCAAGCACAATCACATCAAATGGAAATGAAGAAGTCCCAACCCCATCAATTATCAATTCATTGTACTTTACCATGCAGGCGCTCCTCTCAATTCTTTCTGTCTTCTCAATTCAGCAGCTATCTTCTGAGATACCTTATTAGCGATCTTTTCAATATCTGCTTCTTCTCTGATGATGTTGTCAGAGATATTGATATTGATCACGGTTCCTTGTGGGTCCATTGTTTGGGCAATACCACGGCCAATGGCGCTCAAGTTCCGTTCATTCAGTGGTAGGACTGCTTCTTTTCCTGCTTCCCCACCAACCATAAGGCTATTGCCATTCGTGCCAAAGGCTGTGGGCTTAGTTAAAATCCCACCTTTTGCATACCACTCAATGCCAATGCTTGGAATTCCTTTACCTTTCAACCAATCCAATGGGTTGATTGATCCACTGGCTTTGAAATGAGGGAGTGGGATGTGTGGCCATTTGATTTGGAAGTTAAAGAAGCCTTTAATGGCATCAATGGCATTTCCAACTAGATTTAGCACCGTTAATTGCTCCCCCAATCGTTTCTTTGATCCCGTTCCAAATGCTTGATGCGGTTGAACTGATGCCATTCCAAACTCCTGAAATTGCGCTTGAAATCCCGTTAAATACACTTGACACTGTGCTTGAAATTCCATTCCAAATTCCTGAGAGAGTTGAACTGATGCCATTCCAAATGCTTGATGCAGTGCTTGAAATAGTATTCCAGATATTAGACAAGATCTGAGCCATCGCATTGAATACAGATTCAGCAATACTCTTGATACCATTCCAGATGCTTTCAGCGATGCCCTTGATGGATTCCCAAGCCCCAGACCAGTCCCCGTTGATAATTTGCATCACAGTCTTAATGATGCCTAATACCACATTGATAGCTGTTTCAACAACCGTCTTGATGGTGTCCCAGACCGTAGAAATTACTGTTGAAATGTTATTCCATGCCGTTTGAATGAATGGGCCAAGAACATTCATGACTGTTGTCACTACTGCTGAAATAGCGTTCCAGACCGTTTCTGCTGTCTGTCTGATCAATTGCTGATTGTCGTTCCACCAACTTGTCAGCGTTCCCCATATTTGCATTACAAATCAGAGATAGCCTTGACGACAGTGTTGATGACTGACATGATAGCGTTCCAGACTGCTTCAACAGCGGTCCTAAATCCCTCATTGGTTTCCCATAAATACTTAATAACTACTATAATTCCAGCAATTGCAGCAGCTACTGCTATAACTGTTCCAATTATTGGTAATGCAGCAGCTATCAGTCCACCTATAGTGGTTTCAGCTGCCATTGCTGCCGCTTGTAATGCGAGGAATATTGGGGACAGTACTCCAGCTACTGTCACAATACTTCCAAATACAACTACAAGTTCTTTAATTGGCCCAGGTAATTTATTTACCCATTCTGCGACATTTTTAAAAAGGCCTACAAGTACATCAAGCACTGGAGCGAATGTTTCTGCTATAGCCCCACCGACTTCAGCCATAACGATTTTCAAACCATTTTGGGCTGTAGTGAATTTGTCAATAGGATCCAGAGTGCTTTCATAAGTTTGTGAAACCAAACCGGCTGACACTTGTGAAGTGTAGCCTAAATCTTCCATGTTGAATTTCCCACGTTTGATTGCATCAATCATCTGAGGGGCTTTCTTAGCACCAAAAATCTCCATAGCGATTCCCATCGCTTCGGTCTCTGACTTGCTGTTCTTGATGGCTTCAATGGTTTCATTCAGACCTTGCTTCATGGTCTTTCCTTGCTTGGTATATACACCAGCAGCCTTTGTCAGTCCAGAGAGCGCTGAAGATGAATCCACTCCGTTTTTCTCGAATTGACCAATAAGGGTGACAGCCTCGCCGAATTCAAGACCAAGCATCTTGATTTGAGGCGCTCCATCCGTTGCCTTTTTCATCAACTCATCAACAGAAACCCCTGTATCTTGAGATACATAGGTCACATTGTCCAGAATCTCTGTTAAGTCATCAATAGATAAGCCATAGGCTTCCATTGCTTGCTTTGATTGGATTGTTGCATTCGTGACATCTGTTCCATTGATCTCAGAGAATTTGATCATGTCTTCTGAGGTCACTTTGAGAGCGTCACCGGTCAATTTGAATTGAGTGTTAACTTCACCAACAGCATTCCCGATGGTACTGAAATCAGTAGGGACTTCAGTGGCTATTCCATTAGCAATGCCTTGCATTTCTTCAAGGGCTTTCCCACCAGCACCGGTCTTGGTGACAATGGTGTCCATTCCTTCATCAATTTCCCGGAATGCGTCCAGAGCGCTTTTCCCCAAAAATCAACCAACTTTTGACTGATTTCAGATAACTTCTCAGAGAATTGATTCAGCAATTCAGCTTTCAGAAGCTTGTTTGTTTCTTCAAGACCGCTACTAGCTTTCTTTCCTGACTCGCCAAGATTTTTCCATTTCATTGGCAAGCCCGTTGAAAGCAGCCTTGGACTCGTTCAATTGAGTTTCTAGCTTATTGACTTCTGTTGAGTTCTCACCATACTCTTGTTTTGCAAGAGCAAGCTGTTTCTCAAGATTCTCGACCTGTTGGGCGACAATCTCGCTTTGCTTCCCAATCTTTTGTTCAGCAAGTGCTAGCTTGTCTGCTTCGCTAGCATTGGAACCCATTTGGCTTTCTTGCAGCTTGAATGAGCTGACAACTTTGTCACCTTCACTTGCAAGGCGCTGTTGCTCGTTTTGAAGCTCTTTCAGTTGTTCACGGTTGGACTTGGTAGCATTCCCATTTCCATCTAATGCCTTATTGACATTCTCAAGCTTGTTCTCATAGCCCTTCAGGATGTTTTCTGTCTGGACCACTTCCCGTTGAAATGCACGGTATTGATCAGCTCCAATGTCACCACTTTTGAATTGAGCTTCAACTTGTGCTTGTGCCTGTCTCAATGTCTCCAATTTTTCCTTGGTAGTTGAGACTTGCTTTTGAAGGACTTCTTGCTTTTGAGCCAATAGGGTCACGTTCCCTGTATCAAATTTCAGAGCCTTGTCAATACTCTTCAATTCTTTTGCTGCTTCAATAGATGCAGAATTTACTTTTTTCAGGGCATTTTGAAGGGGCTGTGTGTCACCGCCGATTTCAATTTTTATCCCTTTAATATTACCGGCCATATTTCCTCCTTTCACATAAAAATATAAAGAGCGCCTAAAGGTTTCTCGTGGTCAATCGTCCATCTATTCGATGAACTTGACCCCAGATTCTTCCTCTCAGCACTCTATTTCAGACTAAAATGAGTCAAAATCTGACTGTGTGGCCTTGCGTGTTTCTGATTTGTTCTCAGTACGCAAATTCACATAATCTGTTTGATAATCCAGAGCCATTCCAATTGAAATGTGCTTCAGGTCATCAATTGTAAGCCCGGTTTCTTTACAGCAAGAAAGATAAGATTCTACTGTAAAGATTTCATCACTGGCTGATTCTGACTCATCTGGTTTTTTTTTGATGTCATCGTCTCATTGATCATTTCCATTAGAATTGGAGCAATGTCCTGCAAAGGAAATTCTTCCATTTCCATGAAAAATTGTTCATAAGGCTTGATGTGTGGGTTCCCTGATTTGGTGAACACCCAAAACAAGCGATTGAAGAAGGTCATGTCAAAATTAGCCAACATGTTGATGTCAACTTCATTGTTGCCATTCTCAGCCATTTGCATGATATTCTGGTTTGAGATCATTCCAAATAGATCTTGGAAGAAATCTTTCCCAAACTCACTCTTATAAGCGATAGGAGTGTAAGCATTGGATACAAGCTCATACTCCTTTTCACTAATGGTCACACTCTTACGCATTTAAGGCCTCCTTAATTACAAAGCTTGATTAGGTTCATAGACCTTTTTCAAACCATTTCTTATAAACTTCTTGATCATCCGCTGATGTGATGGAACGTTTCACAACTTGGTCACCGGGACGAGGGCTGGCATTGAAGCTCAATTCACGTTCATTCACGTTGGTTCCGTTCTTGGTGGCTGATCCGCTCGATGGGCGACTTGCTGAACAGTAATACATGACATGGCGTGTCTTGTTAGCATCGCCAGCAAATTCAAACATAAGTGCGAAGTTGGTTGTCTTCGCATCTGCTTTTTCTGTGACCACTCCTGTTGTAGAGTCTTTGATGTCACCCAAAATTTTTGTTGCGAATGCTTCAATGATGTGTGGGACTTTGAATTTACCTTCGTAACCTTCGTTTGAGTTGACGAAGTAATAATCAATGTTATCAGCTTTCACTGATCCTGAATCCCCTTTAGGGTCCAGCGTCAATTCCATCGCTCCAGGGAAGCGGAATACTTGACCATAAGTGATCACTCCTGCTTCACTGATTGATTGGATTGGTGCCACATGGACATTCTCAAGTCCAAATGTAACTTTATTTTCAGTCATTTCTTTCCTCCTCAATATAGATAGACTTCATAAGACTTGACAAACAGTCTTTCTGATTCAATAAAATTTTCTTCCTGAACATCATAAAAGAGCTTGTGGTCATCCCAAAGCTCTTCTAATCGTTCTTCTAGTTCCTCATCTTTTCTTTCAAATACCAATTCTACAGTGACGGCACGAATCTTGTATGATGCTTGATTGTCTGTCCCTGTGATAGATGGCAAGCTTTCAAAATAGACAAGGTAAGGCAGTGAGGGAACATTTCCTTCCCTAAATGCCTTGTAAGTGACTGGCAAGCCAGCCTTCTCCAAAATCTCTGCAAACTCTGACAGCTTCATCTTCCAAGCTCCTTCAATTTCTTTTCAAAATTCTCAATAGCGTGATCTTCTGCCGGCTTGATGTGTACGATGCCGGAAACCCGTCCCCCGTTCCTTTTGATATGTCCGAATTCAAGCAAATGAGGGAGACGGTAATTTGTGTTATGCACTACAAAATTACCTTTCCCCATTTTCTTTTTCTTCCACGTTTTAGCATACTTCCCAAATCGCTTGGGACTTGTCACTTTCAATTCTTGGACGGCCTCTTCTGCTGTTTCTTCTGCTATATTGTCCACTTCTTCTTCAACCTCTGTGGAATACTCTGCTAATGCTTTAGCGATTTGACTGGCTAGATCTTGGCTCATGTCATTTTCTCCACTAGAGTCAATTCAAGGATGTTGAGGTTGATTGGATATGTCTTCAAAATCCGGTACTCTTTACCGCCAAATTCAGCAAATTCCTGATTGTCATATTCAAAACTGTGAATATCAACAATCAGATTTGGCCGGATGCCAGCCTGATTGGCTTGGTAAAATTCGGACCGTGTAATAGATTTCTTTTTACAAAAAATTGTAGTCTTTACTTTCTCAGTCAGATCTTGCTTGAGCTTGTCCTTACCTGTAATTTTAAAACCTATCAATGTGATTTCATCATTCCACATCTCACACCTCCTTCTTGGAAGAGATTTGAAGATTATGCAAGCGCCATTGAAGGTGACGTGGTAAATCAACACCACCTTCATAACGATACGCAGCAAAGTCAACAATGAACATTTCATGGTCAGCACGATCTGGAACCAATTCAACACCCAGATTGTTTGTTAATTCGCTGATGACGCTTGAGACAATCTTGTCTAGTGTTTTATCTCGCAAATTTGAAGCAATTCCTAATTTGATTTTAAGTAATTCCACTAACTGACCAGTGTCCATGCTATTCTTCCTCTTTCTTAGTTGCTTTCTTGCGCTTTGGCTTCTCTTCAGTGGTTTCTTCTACTTCCTCAGTAGTTGTTTCCACCTCTTCAGCGGTCTCTTCTGCTTTCTCAGCAGTTTCTTCCACCTCTTCAGCAGCCTCCTCTACTTTCTTAGTAGCTTTCTTCACTACTTCATCAGTGATAAAAATCGAACCTGCTGAATTGAAGCCTGTCAAGAGTCCTTGAACAAACTCTTGATCAGGTTCATAGCCTTTGCGTGGAAATACATCATCAATTTTATATTCATGTTGTTCTTTGTCACGCATGTCCTTGAATGGACGGATTACAGTATAGGTCATGTGATACCTCCTTATGCTACAACATCAGTGTATGTGCCAAAGAATCCAGCAGCAGCATCTACTTTCTTCACATCCAAACGGATGAAGAGACCAAGCAATTGGCCATAGATGTCATTGTTCACCCATTTAACAGATACTTGAGAACGGTCAAAGAGTTTTACAAATTCAGAAACATCACCAATGAAGAACTTCATGTCTCCTTCAGCTCCAAATACAGTGTCATCTACTGGGTAGATTGTTTTGCCACCGAATGAATAGCCTGTAGGTGATGCAACATCCGTTTGAAGCATGTAGCGGCCATTTTTGTCTTTCACTTTGTCAAGTGCTGCAAACATTGATTGAGTTACAACAATACTTGCTTTATAGATTGATTTGAGTTTCTTGTTATAGATGTCCTTGATGCCATCGAATCCAGCAGCATCTGCTTGAGTTGCTGATTTGAGGATTGTAGCGACCAATGACAATTCAGTGTTTTCACCTTGATTGAATACTTCATCTTCTACGATTGACATGATGTCATAGTCTGCATCATCAATCATTTCTTGAGATACAGGAATGTACCCACGGTAAGTCTTGATTGAGTAATCAATTTCGCTGATGCTTGGTTTTCCAAGTTCAGGATTGGCTTTCAATTCATCAGTTGAAGCCATTTTGCTGTCTGTCTTCTTGATGACTGGATATTTACCAGAACCACTATTTACTTTGACACGTTGGACAAGATCCAAGAGCGGATTGCGTGTCTTTTCAAGGAAGTGAGGTTTCAACACTTCAGTTGGGATCAAAGCAGCGCTTCCAGAGTCAGTTGTTTTAAGACCTTCAATGTCACGAGTTTGACCAGTACGAATGAATTTAGCAATTGCGTCACGTTGTTCCAATTTCTTTCCTCCACGTTGTTCAACATCTTTGAATGTTGGGGCTTTTCGATTGTTTTCATCAACTTGTTTTTGAAGCTCTTCAATTTCTTCTTCAAGTTTTGCTTTTTCTGCCTGTTTTTCTTCCAATTCTTTTTGGATGTCTTCAAGGCTCTTTTCAACCGCTGAAACTTCTTCTTCAGTTTCAGCACGGTCCAGTTTTTCTGCTTCAATTGCAGAACGGTTGTTCAATTCTTCAATTGCTTCCTCCAATTCAACAACCTTATTTGCTTTTGTGCGCATACGTGCGCCCAGAATCAATGCTTTGTTCATAGATTGAATTTCTCCTTAATTTTCATTTTGCGTTCATTTAACGCTTCACTGTTAGCACGTTTCAGACATTCAAAGTCTTTCTTGCGTGCAGCAATTTCAGTCTGTGGATAGGCCGGGAACGTGCAAGGGCTGACCTCAAAGATTTCAAGCTCTAACACGGTATCAAGATAAGAACCATCTTCACGCTCAATGGTATCCACTTTGATAGGCATAAATCCAAAACTGCATCCAACAATATCCCCACGCTGTACACGGGCATAGGCTCCCATAGCGTCAGGATCATTCCTGTTGATGATAATGTCACCATAGAGACCTTTGTCATCAACTTTGAGACTCACTGTGCTGTTTCCTGTGCGTCCTAACACTAGGTTATGATCATGATTGAACAATGCACGGATATCAGCATTCTTGATGGCTTCTTCCACTCCTGCACGTTTGATCACTTCAAAATAGCCTGGCCACAGCTCAGTTTCTTCATCGAACCGGATGAAGTAGCCACTCAGAATCAAGTCACCAGATTCTTGTTCTTCTCGTGTCTCAAATTGAGTAGCGATGTAGGAATTACGTTTCTTCACTGGCATTTCCTCCTTCCTTATTTAGTTTGTTCTGATTGCCTAACTCCCCTTGCGGAAGGTAGTTTTCAAGAACAATAATTTCATCCATTTCAGGATCCGGAGTCATACCGACCCAATCTCTCCACTCGTTTCTACGCATTGCAGCACTGTTGGTCATTTGTTGAGCGACAGTTGAAAGCTCTGTGATGTCGTAAGAATACAGTGAACGTGGATTGAATTTGAAGTAGCGTGTGGTTGAAGTCAGTAGGTCTCTTGTGAGCGTCTGAGTGATCGTTGTTGCGATGCTCATGATGGTGGTATTCACAAAGTTGTTGTATTCTTCTTTATTGAAATCTCCCACACCCAACACAAAGCCGGAACACCTAACATTCCAGCTACTGTCTTCTTATCAATTTCTACTGACTCATTCAAAGCGATGTCATTCAAACTTAATGGCTTCACTTGTTCCACTTCCAGCAAAGCCTCTGGAACAATCCAAGGTTCACCGGACTGGCTTGTGGTCAGATATTTCTTAGCGATTTTCTCACGACCTTCCACTGTTCCAAGTTCCTCACTTGATGAATCCACCTTGATAATAAGGCTTGGAATGTTTTTTCCATTCATGAAGCCTTTCTTGGTCTGTGTAGCCATGTTCAAATTGCGAACAATATCTTTCAAAGCAAATCTAAAACCGGTCCCAATATAAGGCCGGTCTGGATCTGGATTGATGGCAAAGTGGACCACTTCATCTGGATTGAAATCAGTGTCCCTAAAATGGATCATGTATGTCAGATCATTACTTTTGAACGACACTTCTGACATTGGGAATGGTCTGAGATTGCTGATGTAGTCAGTCATTGGATCATATTCCACATGTAACACAGAGTTCCCATCGCCAAACAAAAGCAAGTCTCTGACAATCTTGAAGATCCATGATTTTCTTGTCATGTGATCGCAAGGGTTGATGTCAATCTTACGGGCTAACCCGTCCTTGATTCGTACATCACCGGATTCTGTATTCTCCATGAGCTGGATAGTCATATTTGAAACCATGTCAGCGATTTTATTGACTGCCATGATCACATCTGGGTTTCTTGCTAATGGAATATAGCCATCACCATCATACATGATGCCCAAATCAGAATTGCCAAAGCTTGTGAACATCGTTTGAGACTTCCCACGCTTAAATAATTTGTCAAAGATTCCCATATTTCTCACCTCCTTTCTACCTAATCAAAGTAAGCCATCACATTCTTATTCTTACCAAGGTTAGCAAGTGCCTGAATACAAGCGAATACACTTGCATCAAACAAGTCAATTCTTGCTGTACCGCCATCCCCGTCCAATTTCTCATACTGGACAGCATCATCTACTTTCTCAATGGCTCTGACATTGCTGACACAATACTCATAAGCGTCCGAATGCACATAATAAAATTCTTTATTTTTAACTTTCAATTCAATCCTTCTGAAGCCTTCTGACTTCAAATAGAACAATTGAGGCTGGTCAATCATTTGAATTTAGCTTGCTTCATTTTGAGCATGAACTCTCTACCAAATTTCCTATCCATACCGACAGCGGCAATTTTGAAGCCCTTCTGTCTCATCTCTACGAACCATTTAACAATGTCATCATAGAGGACTGTTGGAGTGTTGCTCATAGTCAGCCAGCCATCTGATTGCCACCCAAATAGTGGGATTCCATCGTCATTGGCTTTCTTTTGAGCATTGACACGAGGGAAGAAAGCGTGTGTGATACAGATATCAACATCTTTTTCACCATCGTTATATACACCGTATAAAGCAGCAGCGGTCAAGTCATGCAGTCTTGAGAGGTCAGCTCCTCCATACCATCGAATAGGAAGCCTTGCAAGCTCCTCAATTGTCCAGTCATAACAGTCATCACTAGCAATGAACTCATCAGGATTGAAATAAGCGTTCATTGAGTTGGTGAAGACATTCAGTGTCTTATTGAAGAACTCATTTCTGGTCTGTGGATCATTCAAAGCCTGTTCTGCTTCTTCCTTTAGTGCCTTGAGCGATACAGTCACACCCCATGAAGGATTAGCCATCTTCAAAACATTCTCATCCAGATAGTCTCCCACATCTCCATCAGTAGCCTGATTCGCTTTGCAGATGAAGATGAAGAATGAATCATCTTTGACCAGCTCTTTCAGCACCTTCTGACAGTATTTCAGACGGTTAGCAAGGAAGCCTGTTGGGATGTCCCCTGCTGTAGAGATAACAAAAAGCATACTGTTTCGGTATGCTGACATTGTTTTCTTCATAAGACCGTATTTTTTAGAATTTCTCATGGTGTGTGCTTCATCTAGGATGATGACATTTCCATTGAGAGAGTCAAGCCTGCTTTCATCATTGGCCAGTGCTTGGATAAAGAATGAACCCTCCTCGCCAAAATTGGCAGTGATGGAGTGTTCTTGGTTGTTATCTTTTATGCGAATGTTCTTATCATTCCATCGCTCAACATTGAACCTCAAAAATCCAAAGGCTTCCAAGGCTTGCTTGACAGAATTGGCTACAATATAGCATTTTGAACCGCTATCTGTATCAAGGATCTGATAAGCTAGAGCGATTGCAGCAGTGAATGAAGTCTTGCCATTTTTCCTGGCAAGCATGATCAAGGCTTCCTTGAAGCGTCTCTCATTCGTTCCCTTGATATAGAATCCAAAGAGATTGACCACCACAAAATGTTGCCAGGGTTGCAAAAGTAATGGCTTATTACGGATAGAGACCGCAAACATATCATCACCCTGCTGATGGACAATTGTATGTTCAATGAAATGAACGACAAAATCAACCATGTCTTCATCCATCTCAAACTCTGGATTGTCCAAATCTCTCAGAAAGCGTGATGCTGCCAAAATGTTCTCTTCACAATGCTCTTCCTGATGGTCCAGAACGTGTTGAGCGTATTCTTTAGCTTTCTCCACGTTACCCATCAGACTTCACCCGTTTCTTTTTGATTTGGTCCTTGAATTTTAGAACCTCAGTAAGAACAGATCCATTGTCTTGCTCTACTACTTCACCAAGTGATTTTGGATTCATCATCAATTGATTAGAATAACTGAGTATGTCTTTCCGTAGGATTTCCATCGCTGTTAGGATGGGGACCTTACGTTCATTCTCAGCTCCTGCCTTGTTAACATAAACATCTGTGACAGGGTAGCCCATATCAGCATAGTCCTGAGCAAGTTTCTGATACTGATATAGCATGCCTGCAAAGATGTCAATAATCATGTCAAATTCTTTGCGATAGGTCCCAAGCTCTTTCATCTGTTTGATGACTTTTGACTTGATAGATTTAGCTGTGACTGGTTTTGCCAAAAACTAGGCCTCCTTCCTAAAAATCCCTTTAGTTTTTTTATCCCCTTTTTGTCTGAAGGCCTCCGACTTGGAAAAAAAGTTCCCTTCACCGGTTCCCAGACGCTCGAAAAAAATTTTTTTTTGATGGGGGGATAATTGAAAAAAATTCAAAAATTGAAAAAAATTGAAATTTTTCGATTTTTTTACAAAAATTTCATTTTTTTCGATTTTTTTGTAAAAAAATTTAAAAAAATTCCCTTTTTTTCGTTTCTTTTTGCCAAAAAAATTCCTTGACCAATAACTTTATCATTCTTTCTGTCATGAAAAGTATTGTGTCGTTTGTTAGTGAGAGGTAAACAATTCCATTCTTGGAATTCTAGTTCAGGATATTCGGACACTGGAAAAATATGATGAACCATTTCAGCCGGTTCTGATATTCCATATCTCAAACTCTCTTGACATAGATAATTATATTTCCTTAGAATCTTATCTCTGAACTTCTCCCACTTCTTTGTCTTTAAAGAAGGTCTGACAATTTTGTTATACATATAATCCTCCTCACACAAAAAGGACAGACCAAATTGATTGGCTGTCCCTCTCATACTTGAAAGCTATGCTATCATAATATTTTATTTTACGTGAGAAAACAAGAGTTTATTTTCTCATCTTTCAATCCATCTTAAAATTATCCCCAATCTTAAAATGTTCAAAATCTTTTTTGCTCACCTTAAAATCTTCCTCGATAGTTTTGTTTCCTGATTTTCCTTTAACGGTTATAACATATTTTCTATCAGTTTCCATTGGAACTAATATTGTTGTCTTGCCAGATGAAATTGGCATCAATATCATTTTTGGTTCCTCTATATGTTTATCAGTGATGGTTCCGCTTGAAATCTTATGGCATGATGCTAGTAATATTCCAAAAGCTAAAATGCATAAAATTTTAAAATATCGCATCACTCTACTTCCTTGATTTCTTCGATAATAAAGGCTACTAGCTCTCTGGGGTTAATGCATATATTAGCAATATGCATTAGATGACCATTATTAAACTGACTAACTAAACGTTTGATATCTGGTTGTTTCGCATCGTAAGCCTCGGCAGTCTTATTATTCGTTAAATGAAAAATGATTTTATTTGTAGTCATCATTCCACCTCCTCTATTTCAATCCCTTCACAATCAAACACCCATCCAAACCCAGCTTCTTCAAGTTGTTTTTTTGGTGTGTTCTGTACGAAATTTTTTTATCTAGCTTTATTGACGATAACACCCAAGCATGTTGAAATTTGATAAAGTTTAAGTAATTAAAATCACCACTTTCCATCCCTTTTAAATCTTACATAATACCGTTTCTCTTCCTCGACCTCGTAGCCGTCAAGCCATGCACGGGCAAAGAGTTCCATGTTGTCATCTTCTCTAAACCAATAATCAAGTTTTTTTTGGTTTAAAGAAATGCCTTCCATTGCGCCAAATAAATGGAAATCATCATTCTTACATTCCTCAATCCAATCTGCAACAAACTTCGGTATAACCACTTTCTCTTCAAAAATGAATTAAAGAATTTGGAAGTGTTACTGTCAAATCGTTTTCAAACTTGATGGTTGATCTCGTGAGCCTTTTATCAAGTTCTGTTCCATCAAGAACTTTTTACTTTCAAGAGTGCATCTTTTAGCATACTTTTCCTCCTCACTTTCACATATCTTATATTTTGTTAAGCTCGCCTTATTTCTGAAATTCTTTTTAGAATATGGCTTTCATCCGTTTCTCTTTTCTTAGCTTATGCCTAACTCATTATGTTAATGTCAAAATTAAAAAATTAAATAACAAAGTTTCTTAAGGCATCATCCAGCTCAGCCTGTTCAATTCCAATGTATCTCAGTGTTATCGCTGGAGATGAATGATTGAACATCTTCTGTAATGTACCTACATCCTTTGTCTTGTTGTAGTATTTATATCCAAATGTTTTGCGCATCGTGTGTGTTCCCACATTGTCAATGCCTAATTCTTCAGCAGCTTCATGGATGATCTGGTAGGCCCGTTCACGAGTGATGGCCTTGTTTCTTCCTTGCCTGCTCTTAAATAGAAAATGATGGAATGGTTTATCTTTAACATACTCCCTCATTTCTCGCTTCAGCTCTTTTGTCATTCTACGTGAAATCTGTTTGCCAGTTTTTCTTTCTCGTAGTTTGATGTGCCATCCCTGAACATCTTTGACTTTGAGTGTAAGGATGTCCCCAACTCGCAAGCCTGTATTAAGACCAGTGATGAATAGCATGTAATACATTTCATTCCACTCTCTCAGATAGTCTTTCATCGCTTGAATGTCATCTGTATCTTTAATGGGCGAGACCTCTTCCATATGCTTCCCCCTCTCTATATTAAAAATTGATTTTCATAAGAAATTGAGAGTGCAGGAATCGAACCTGCAACCAATTGATTAAAAAAATCAATCGCTCTACCATTTGAGCTAACTCCTAACCACTATTAGGAGACCTCTCATCCATGATGTGATTATCATGAACAAGATTATAGTATTTTTATTTTGTATGAGAATACAATGTCTTATATTCTCAATTTACAGGATTCCTTTAATTAGAGCGTAAGTCTCAAGAATATGTCTACGCTTTCTATAAATTGTTGAGCTGCTGAAGAATTTTTTCTCAGCTATTTCTTCCCAATCTAGACCAGGCTGCCCCCATCTCAAGTAAAAAATTTCAAATTGTTCTTCAGTTAGTTTTTTTATAAGGCACGATACTGTTTCTTTTGAAGGTTTCAAGATTTTTTTAAGTGTTACATCAGTAGCGTATTTCATAACAATATTTTTCCGTAGGTTTACTGACTTTATTTGTTCTAATTCCTAGTATAATGTCATCGCTAGTATTTGATTCTAGTTCTGACTTCCTGTTTCTAATTTCTTTATCAATAAATCTAAATCTTGTTAGCTCATCATCTAACTGTTTCAACTCTCCACTACTCATTTTTTTCATTCAGTAACCTCTCTTTGATAGATTTCTACTATCCCTTTGCCTTTCAACTTCTCACAGTGAGCAAGCGCTTCATGCCTTGTCTCAAATTCAGCTTCAGTGTATTCGGCTAAATGTTTAGGATCAATCCAACTTGCGTGTCCATGATATTTCCTTACAACATACATCTTCATTTCTTTCTCCTGCATTTCAAGACTACACTGAAGGCCCACAGGAAGCCAGCAAACCAAGCAAAAGCTAACAACAAATAAATAAAAATTTTTGAAATTCCATAACAAGTCCTACTTATCCCATATCATTTTAGCTACCACTAAAATCAAAACAGCAATTACTAGATCAGCTATTGCAGGCAGAAAGACATAGAACCAGCTCCAAGAGATTACACCTAACAATTTCAAAGCTATTAATAATAAAGTTAACCAACTAATAAATCCCATTAATCTACCTCCTCGACTTCGAACAATGGACTATTAAATACTTCTCCAAATCCAGCAGCTTCAAGCTCTTTTCGGGTGTGGTTCCCTCTTTGATGATCTGTTTCATAGATCGAAGAGAAAAACCACGTTTTGTTTATCTTTTCAAAAATTAGACAGCTATTAAAGCCCACTCCTTTTGCTTTCACTCGATACCGCTTCTCTTTCTCAATATCGTAACCGTTTTTCCAAGCTCTCACAAATAAATTCCAATTTGAACGGACCCATTTTATACATGTTATCAAGTCCCATTCATAGACATTGGATGAATTTTCTGGGAAATTGTAGAATGGATAATAGGCTGAATGCAAACTCATGTTATTGGCTTTACAGAACTCAATCCAATCTGCTACTGGTTGCGGTATTATTGCTTTAGGTGGTTCTTCAAGTTGCTCAATAAGGGAAATGATTTTTATTTTTTCAATGTTGAATCTATCTCCATTAAGTCTATCTAATTTTTCTATTCGTTCTATCAACTCTCGATTATTCATTTTATCCTCCTAAATTACTAAATGGGATCTCCCACTGATAATCATCATAATTAGAGCAAACATTTTTGATAATTTCACCTTTTGAAATTTCGATTTCCTGCGTGAATTCCATGCCACACTCAAACGTAAAAATTTTAATATCAACATCAAACTTACTTGAAATTTCTTGATAATTTTCTGGAATAGCACTCCACGCTTGCTTAAAATTATCCAGTTCAACAATACAAAATTCTTCTTCAAACCAAACTTCTATTTGTTTTTGATCAATAAACGCTCGTCTTGTCCCATTAATGTAAAAATAGGGAGCTGTGTTGTTGAATATAAGCAGTGCGCCATCCCATTTATCTTCTAGCGTCACAGTGTCGTTTAATAGCATTTCTTTTAATGCTGATGCAATATTTTCGCTTCTTCCTCTTAATTTAAGAGATCCTTCGGCCCAATTTGGCATTATCCCTTCACCTCTTCGATCTCAATCCCTGGACAATCAAACACCCAGCCAAAGTTAGCTTGTTCAAGATATTCTTTTGTGAAATCCGTTTTAAAAACCATGCTGAAAAATGAAGTCCTGTCTCGTCATTACATAAGTATTGGCCAGTGCCTTTTAACCTCACTTTAACTAACTCCTCTTCCTCGACTTCGTAGCCGTCAAGCCAAGCACGAGCAAAGAGTTCCATGTTGTCATCTTCTCTAAACCAATAATCAAGTTTTTTTTGGTTTGAAGAAATGCCTTCCATTGCGCCGAATAAATGGAAATCATCATCTTTACATTCCTCAATCCAATCCGCAACAAACTGCGGTACTACCGGCTTCTGCGGTTCGTCTAGTTCAGAAGCGAGTTCTATTACTGCGTCTATTTTGATGTATTCAGATTTATTACCAAAAATATTTTTCAAGGATTTCATCCGTTCAATAAATTCTTGCTTATTCATTAACATCAGTCAAATCCTCCTCTTTTACGAATGAACCATCAATCCATTTACCTTTTCGATCTTTGATTTCGTTATAGGCTCCAGTGAAACATTCTAGAAATTCATAACCTAAAATATTGCTGATTGATTTCAAGTAGGCTACAATGCGCACAAGGTTATGACGACACATTTTTTTGCTTGCTAAATCTTGAGATAGCTGGAACTCACTGATATTGGCATTTAGCAATTTAAAGCAGTCCATTGCTTCTTTTCGTCTAATATTGTTAGACTCTTCAAAAATGCTCTGTACATCCTCTTTGATCAGCAATGCTAAACCTACAACTACTACAGCACAATCACCAATGCTGTCTTTTGTTAGTGCTTCATTCTTTTTCAAAAATCCTGCACATAACTCACCAAATTCCTCACTTAATTTTAAGGACTGTTTATCTAGCCGGCCCCCGTTTTCTAGATCTCGATCAATAAACCATTGTTTTACTTTGTTTAAAATTAAATTCTCCATTTTTACCTCTTTCTATTTTTTCACAAGTTTTAGATTGCCAGTCTCTTTGCCTTTTTTGTTTAAATCTGCATAGAATTTCAATAGCAATTTATCTTTCCCTGTAATTTTGCTTAACTTCTTCAATGAACCAGTACATAAATAACGCCCGTTTTCATAGAGTTTATAATCAGCTAACTCATCAGCATCACCCATGATGGCTTTTTCTCCTATTTCAAAATACTCGCAAATCATCTTTATGTGATATTCGTGTACTTTTCTTTTGCCAGTCAATAGACTGCTTATAGTAGTCATTGAGTAGCCTATTTCTTTGGATAATTTTCTAGCTGTCAAGTTATGGCTTTTCATTAAGAGCCTGAGTTGCTCTTTGAAATGTTCTATCTGATTTGGTATAGCCTGCCATGATACATTGAAACTCCTTATTCAATTTCTACTGGATAGAATGTACCGAATGACTTTCTTAAAGCATTTCCTACCTGGATAGCTACTCCACGAGATGCGAATTTCATTGCTTTCGCTTCCTCAGAGAAAGAGACATCCAAACCAGTGGTCCCAATCACTACAGATTTTACAAATGGTTTTGCTTGTTTTGATCCATGTTTTAAAATAAACATTACTTCCCATCCTTTTCTAATTTCTGTAACATTTTATTTTTTGCTTCCTCCAAAGCTTTTTTCTCTTGATCACTTGTTTGATTGGTATAATTTGGTTTTGACCAATCTGGAACATTTGATTGTTGCTTAGTTGGTTGTCCTTTGGTTTTACTTTCCTGAAACTTCCGTTCTCGTTCGTTTACTGCTGCAATTGATAACAATCCATCATTTTTCCAATTTTGTAAAATAGCTCTAATATAGCTAAAATTTCTCTTACCATTGTCAGCAGCTAAACTAATAGCTTTTAAAACTACATCTGGTTCCATACCATCCAGAGTGATGAATTCTTTTAAAGTTTCAAATTGGATTCCATCAATTGGTGAAATACGAGACTGATACTCATCTACGATGATTTTGAGTGTATTTTTCTCTAAATCTTTCTCTATATCTATCTCTATTTCTTTCTCTATCTCTAACTCTAACTCTGGTGGATGTTCGTCCGACATTTGTCCGGACAAATGTCCCGACAATAATTTTTGTTTTTCCTTCTCAATTCTTCTGCGATAGTCACGCTTTCTATCAGCTTCTGTGTTCGATTTTCCAATAAATGATTCAATGTCTAGCATAAAAATGGCGCCATTGTCCAAAACATCAATTAGGTTCATTTCCTTGAAAATGCTGACAGCTTTCAATTACTGCCACAGGATGCCTTGTAATTTTTGATAGCATTTCAGAATTGAATGGAATCCGATCATTGAACATCAACTTCCCATTGTTTTTTAAGCTCCTTAGATATAGTTTGATCAAAATGTTAGAGTATAGAAATCCATCTGGCATGCTTTCTAGGATGATCATTTCATCGCTATCGTAAAAATTTTCTTTAACTCTGAGATAATAGTATTTCTTGTTATCTGACATTTCACTTCTCCAATCTAAAATGGCAAACCATCATCAGGAATATTCATTTGGCTATTTTCGAATGAAGGAGGCATTTGCTCTTCCATTGAATTTCGATTAGCTGAATTGTCACGTTTTTCTAAACTTCTGAAGCTATCAATAACAACTTCAGTAACATAGACACGTTGACCTTGCTGATTCTCATAATTACGGGTTTGAATGTGGCCAGTGATGGCTACCAGGTTTCCTTTCTTAATCCAACTTGCAAAGTTCTCCGCTAATTTCCGCCAAATCACACAATTGATAAAATCTGCATCATATCCACCATCTTGATTTTTAAAATTTCGATTTACAGCAAGCGTGAATTGTCCAACAGCTTGATCTTGAGATGTTCGATGTAGTTCTACATCACGAGTTAAACGGCCAATAAGTACAACATTATTAATCATTTTCCAATCCTTTCAAATCCTTTTCGTTTTTTTAAAATCGCCTTCTCTTTCTCTATCAACCAATCCATGTGAACCTTTGCTTTCTCCAAGTCTTCAATCCCGTTTTTTTGGCGATAACGAAGAATATATTTTAGAGTATTGCCCAAATGATACCCTGTTAACTGTTCATCATTCATGAAGTTGCGATGAACATCAATGGCTTCAAGACCATTCCGCCCCTGGTAGTGTTTTGGATTGTGTACGTTATCGCTCATAATTCAGACATCCCTTTCACTGTTCTTTTTTGATGAATCTCTGACATTCTCTTATTCCACATTTCACGCTGATATTTTGCTGATTTGTAATGCTTCATTTTGGCTTTCTGGCGAACGATTACTTCACGCATCACATAGATTGCAAATCCTGAAAGTAAAATGTATATTACAAAAGCTACTGCTAAAATAATTTCAATTGTTGTCATTTTCTTCTACCTCTTTTGTTTCTTTTTGTGGGAACAGTTCCCGGTTGAATTTGTTAATCATCACATCTTGAGCCTTATTGGTCTCTTTGATTTTTTCGATACTTTCGGCCCAATGACCTGTACTTTCAAAGTTCATTTGGACCGCATTTTCTAGATCCTTAATGTGTTGTTCTTGACCGTACATGATTTTCATTGTTGCTCCTGCAAACAATAAGAAAAGTGCGGTAAGTGATAAAACAGTAAACTTTAATTGTTTTAAGCTCATACTCTAATCACCCCATCACTCTTGAAATCCAGAGCCATCTGATGAAGTTTATCTTCAAATTCGTTATCTGGCAGTTTCATCAATTTGGCTTTTTCCTCTACTTTCAGCGGACGGTTGGCATCTTGCCAATCCATCATTTTCAATAATTTTTTAATTGGATTCATTTCAAAATCCTCTCTATTCTTTATTTTTCTTTTGTTCTATAGCTCTTAAAATTATTTCATGGGCTATATTTTTAGTAAGCTTTTCCAGTTTAATTAAAGCTTCTCTATAAGTATCTGATTGTTCAATTAGCCAATCAGATACTTTTATGATTTCATCTTCAAAATCCATCTCAAGACCGATGACCTTTCTATATTATTTTGGTAAGTTACTACTGACAAAAAAACGGTTAAATAAGACCTCTTACTCCTTATGAAAATCGCATGTCAAATTTCCGAGAAAGGAGGACGACTTATGACTTTTGATTTTTCAGGATTGGACAAAGTGTTTGATGAACTCAATCAGAAAGCTGAGCAATTAAGTGGTAGCTATGATTTTGATGAAATTTTCCCAAAATCATATATGCAATCAGTAAGTGAATATGACTCAATCGAGGACTTCTTAAAAGCAAGTCCAGAGACTATTACGAATGCTGAAGAGTTCGAAAAAGCTGATGAAGCGGTTCTTGATGTGTTTGTGTCAGAGAATACGAATTTCTCAACATGGCAAGAAATGCTTAATGATGCTAGTTCTCAATTTGTTATAGAGAAACTAAAATTTTAATTTCAAATTGTTCTAGTCGAGTTATTGCTTCTTGCAATTCCTTGGCTTTTTGAAACTTCGTTCAAGATTTCATTTAATTCGTTTTGATTTTCTAAAGTAATATTAATTTTCGTCATTATTTAAAACCTCTTATATTCATCTAAATAACGATATTCCTTTGAATGAATTGATCTAATTCATTCTTGTCAATTCGTTTTGTTCCATCAATTTTATAAAGATTCAATCCCATCTTGATCCATTTTCTGATGGTATTTGAACTACAATCCGCATAGTGTGCTGCACTTTCTAGTGACAACCACCGCTTTTCTGCTATCTCCTGGTCTAAGAATTCCGTGAAAGATTCTTTAAATTGAATTCGAACCACTGATCTTATTCCGTTTTCAAATTCTTCGCTTAGAATATTCATTGTCATCTCCAATTTGTGATATAATGTAAATAGTTTCTTTTGTTGAGCGCCTAACTTCAGTTAGGTGCTTTTTATGCGTTGTAAGCATTCAATTTCATGATTTTCATTTTAGTGTTGGTGCTTGGTTCCCAAGTCATCCAATAGGCAAGTGCTGCTTCTGCGAATTTCTTTGGCAGTAAGTCATATCTACTAATATTGAAATGATCCTTGAAATCAATCTCAGCTTGTCTGAAGACTGATTGGGCGAATATCTTATCTGCATAAGCTGGACTGTCGATTCCACCAAGGCAAGCAACTACTCGAGCCTTGCGCTTCTTCAATAGCGACTGAGCATAGCTTGGATGAATTGGTTGTTCATTCTTGAGATAGTCGATATCTTCAATCATGCTAGCCTGTTGCTCACGCAGTTTCTTTTGTCCAGTAAAGAGAGCGATGAAGGCATCCTCATCTAAGTCTTCTCGAATGAATCCACCTTGTCTGCGAATAGCTGGAAGAACTTCTGATGTGACCCATCGTTTAAATTCTTTTGCTTGAGGTAATTTACTGGATAAGATAAGAGAGTAAAGACCGGATTCGTTGATAATGATAGTATTTTGTGTTCGCCCTAGATTGTCGGTGAGTCCGTATTTCACGGAGTCATCTTCATCAACGTGCCGAGAAATTGCATCCAGAGGTTTAGCATATCCTAAAATATCTGCTACATCCTTCCCGACAAACCAAGGTTCATCATCAATTGTCATAGTACGGACTTCTTGCCCGTGAAAATTAAAAATCTCATTCATTTTATTCCTCCATCAAGTCGCTGATTGCGACACCAAGATATTTAGCGACCTTATTCAATGTTTGGGAAAGCGGAATGCTCGAATTCCATTTTCTGATGCTTCCATTGCTAAGGTCCAGATCTCTTTCTATTCGATAAATAGAAATATTGTTTTCTTTTGCTATTTTTTTAATTTTGTCATATAGCATCTTTTTCTCCTTTCTTTGGAAAATTTTATAAGAAAATTATCTTTTTTTATTGACAAATAATAGAAAATATTCTACTATTAGGGTATAGAAAAGAACACTATTAAATAGGTTTTGATATCTACTGTCTTGGCGGACCACGTTGATATGTTTAAAACTTATTTATAGCTTTGAAATTAACTTACAAGAATAGTATAATAGAAAATTTTCCTCTTGTCAACAGATAAAATAGAAAATTTTACATTTTTGTAAGTTTTTTTTAAAAAAAGGAGGAAAAAATGAGTCTACTTGATAGAATCAAGTTGTTAGCAGCTACTCATCAGATGACTATGGCTGAACTAGAAAGAAAATTAGATTTCAGCAATGGTAGTTTAAGGAAATGGGGAAGCTCTATGCCTAGCGGTGACAAAATAGAAAAAGTTGCTGATTATTTCAATGTCTCTACAGACTACTTATTGGGAAGAACTAATAACCCGAATATCGCAAACAATGGTGATGCTTCTGCGCCATTGGATCTGCGTGATATTGCGGCTCAATCCATGCTGTTTGATGGAAAACCACTTACAGAAGAAGATATTGATTTCATCACTGCTGTTCTTGAGGCTCATTTAAAAAATAAATAGAGGTACATTATATGACAGTACAAGAGCTTTGTGCCAAGGAAGGTGTGAATCTCTGCTACTTTGATGGAAGCAACTGGCACAGCCCTGGCTTCTTCAATCCTACGTTGAATGTTCTAGCACTAGACATTAATTTGTCAGTAGAAGATCAAAAACAAGTAGCTCTTCATGAATTAGGGCATAAAGAACATACTCCTATTCAGTATGAGCTGAATAGGGAGCTTTGCGAATTACAAGCTGACAGAAGCATGATTCATCATTTGCTTGAAGAAGAATTAAAGCTAATGGATGATATTAGGGATTTTAATTATCTTCATTTTATGGAAAAATACAGTCTAAAGACCATCGCAAATGAAACGATGGTTAAAGATGAGTTTAATTCACTAATTAGTTAAATAGGAGGATCTAATGAAAAAAAGTAAGCCTTTTTATAAACAAGTTTGGTTTATAATATTTATTATTTTGGTTGTTATTGGCGGTATAAGCTCTCTAACTAAACCAAAATCAAAAACCACAAGTAGTGCAGAAAAGTCTGCTACTATTAAAAACAACACTTTTAAAATGACAGATAAGCTTGGTGAAGAGTTTGCTGTTTATCTGCGAGAAAATGCGGAAGTCTTGGACAATGGTGATAAAATCGAATTTGTTACAGGTGGAAATGCTACTACTGTTTCTGTCCGTGTTGGAGAATCGTGGAGCACTGAAAGTGCAAGTCGTAAAATCTATCTTGCTAATTCATTTCTTAAACAAAAAAATGAGCTGTTTAAAAAATGGGCGGCAGAAAATAACTATGAAGTTAACCTAAATAAAGATAACCCAGAATTAATAGTTAAAGTTTCAGATGCAGATAAAACAACAATTGCACAAGAGCATAGTGGCAAGATGAAGATACTTAATAATTAAGTAAGCAAAAAATCCCCACAATCGCCTGCAAGCTAAAATGTGAGGATGTGCTGTATAGAAAGAATGGCATTAAAAAGCCCTCTTTACTATACCCATTTTAACAAGAAATGAGGTAAAAATCAATGATCAAAAAATATAAAAAAGGCGATGGTTTCGCCTACTATTTTAAAGCCTATCATGGAATTGATCCTTTGACTGGCAAGAAGATTATAACTCTTAGGCGTGGTTTTAAAACCGAACGTGAAGCTAGACTTGCTGAAGCTAAGTGTTTGGCTGATTATGAGAAGAAAACCTTTAGAAGCAGAAATACAACTACTACTTTCAAACAGGTATATGAAACTTGGAAAGAGCATTATAGAAATACAGTTAAAGAATCTACCTATGTTAGCCAAATTGACAAAGCTGACAGACTTATTATCCCTCATTTTGGAGATAAGCCCATAAATAAAATTACTCTATCTATGTGCCAAGCTCAGGTCAATAAATGGGCTGAGGATTATAAGAGATTTTTTGGGATCATCAGCATTGCTAATCAGATATTTGATTATGCAATATCTATGGAATTAATTGATAGCAATCCAATGAGAAAAACTCTAAAACCAAAAAGAACAAAGAAAGATAAGGAAGAGCTTGAACAATTCTATAATAAAGAAGAACTAAAAACTTTTTTCGAAATGGTCCAGGAACTTGATGATATAGAGATGCTCACTTTCTTCCGTTTATTGGCTTTCACAGGAATGAGGAAGAACGAAGTAGGCGCATTAAGATGGACTGATATTGACTTAGAGAGTGGGCAACTAAAAGTTAATCAAACACTAGCAAAGGGAGAAAACAATAAAATCATATTTCAAACACCGAAAACGAAAAAAAGCCAGCGAACAATATCGCTGGATCCAAAGACTATTGATATTTTGAAAGATTGGCACAAATACAGTACAAAAGGCTTATTATTTAAAAATGAAACAGGCAGCCCTAAAAGTATTGTGCATGTCAATAACTTGCTGAACCGAGTTTGGAGAAGGTACCCTGATTTCAAGCGTATCACTCCTCATGGATTCAGGCATACACATTGCTCCCTACTGTTTGAGGCTGGAGCAACTATCAAAGAGGTCCAGGAACGACTAGGACATGAAAATATACAAACAACGATGGACATATATGCTCACGTAACCCAAAAAGCAAAAAATGAAGTTGCTGACAAATTTGCTTCCTACATTGGTTTTTAGAATATGGGTATCACCGTGGGTATCAAAACAAAAAAACAGGCTATCCGAATATATCGGAAAGCCTTATTTTATGCTATCTAAAGCAATTATTTTGCGATTGGGTAAACAGAAACTTGTTTCTTATCGCGACCTTTGCGTTCGAAGCGTACTACGCCTTCAACTTTAGCGAACAAAGTATCGTCTCCACCACGTCCAACGTTCACACCTGGGTAGATGTGAGTACCGCGTTGACGGTAAAGGATAGATCCACCTGTTACAGTTTGTCCATCAGTTGCTTTAGCTCCAAGACGTTTTGCTTGTGAATCACGTCCGTTTGATGTAGAACCTCCACCTTTTTTGTGGGCGAAAAGTTGCAAGTTAGCAAGATTCAATTTCAACATAATTGTTTTCCTCCAGTTAGTTTTCTGTGATAACTCTTGTTTGGACGAACTCGGATGAGTTCTCCGATAAGTTTGCCATCCCTAAGAAAAATGATTCAAAGAATAGTTGGGTCATTTCTCTTTGGTGAGGTGGAATGTCTGTCGGGATTGTTACCCGCATGAAGCCACCCTCTTCTTCGTTTAATTCTAGTTCCGGTTCATAGCCTGCAAATTTCTCAACAGAGTTGACAAAGTTAATGGCAAGCGTAGAAACCGATGCACACACGACATCTAAGCCGTATTCGCCACTTTCGGCGTGACCAGTAATTTCTGCACTCCTCAGCTCGCCATCTTCGGCTCGTTCAAAGACTGCTTGTATCATGTGTTCTCCTAAGAATTAAGCGTTGATTGCGTTGATGACAACTTTAGTGTAAGGTTGACGGTGACCTTGTTTACGGTGGCTACCTTTTTTAGGTTTGTACTTGTAAGTAACAACTTTCTTTTGTTTTCCTTGTTTTTCAACAGTTCCAACAACAGTAGCTCCTGAAACAAGTGGAGTTCCGACAACAGTGTTTTCACCACCAACAAGAACAACTTCGTTAAATGTAACTTCTTGACCAGCTTCAACGTTCAATTTTTCAACGTAGACTGCTTGACCAACTTCAACTTTAACTTGTTTTCCGCCAGTTTTAATGATTGCGTATGTGCTCATTATGCACCTCCTATGTATTTTTGGGTTTCCCCGTATTTTGTGAAGACTCGCCTAGCATCGTGGGACGAACCACTTAAGCTCATCAGGATGAGCGACGATGATCGAGCGGTTGCACAGGCATGTGCATAGTCAACTCTCTAAGTATATCACTTCTATCAGACAAAGACAAGTATTTTTTGTCCCTTGAAAACGGATTTTCTTTTAAAAAGTTCTCTTAAGTCTTTAAAAGAATTAAATGGCTACAAAAGGCTCTTGGCTATCTTTATAAAAAAACTATTTACGATTCTTTTTCCTCTTTTATTTGTTCTTTTGGTGAATGATGTCAAGCATCATAAAACTCATGGAGCAATTGGATCAGTTCTTGCTGTTGTTCTAGTAAGTTCTGACCGATAGTGGTTGATTGAATGAGGGTACGATCCTCCAGGTCTTCGATCACCTTCTTCAAGGAAGTTTGCTCAAATGGCGAATCTACAACCTTTTTGAATATCTTGGAAGGGCTGATGGGTGACCAGTTGAAAACCATAAGAATTATTAAGGAGTGAATAGCCTGCTGTACCTGTCTTCTTTTGATATGCTTCGCATAGCCCCCCATCAATGACAAAGAGCAGACCTTCACCCCGAATGGGAGATTCTCCTTTTCCTGTCTTAACAGGTGTATGGCCATTCACAATACGAGATAAGTCCGTTTCAAGACCAAATTCCTCTAAAATGATTTGGCAAATCTTTCTTGAATTGCGATAGCTAAAATACTCATTTTCTACTTCCTTATGCGTTTCTGCCTCCTCAATAAAATACCGTTCAAAGGTCGTCATCTTATCCTTCCCAAAGAGGGGAGATAATGGCCCTCGCCAGCAATACCATACCAAATCCGTTGAAAGGTCATCCCCAACTTCTTTATTTTTTGCTGCAAATCGAATATGGTATTCGAAAAAGTCTAGTAATTCTTTCCCAGCATACTGGGCTTGATGAAGAACTAGAGGTTGAAATTCCCCAGAAGGTTTTAAGGGAATACAGCCGTGAAACAGCAAGTGATGATTGTAAACCTTATACATGGAACCCTTTTTCATTAAGAGCTCCATATGTTTGGCCATTTTTGGAGATCCTTGGAAGGAAGCCAACATGCTATCCACTATTTGTTTTTCCTCTATGCTTAATTCAGAAGGATTTGCCCGATCTATGGTTTGGAAGCAAGTGTTTTGCAAGGTATAGTTGTTTCCGTCAATGGTGATTGAGTTCTTCCAATAATCAATTTTATCCAGGAGGATTTGATTGTCCATCTGAAATTCTGGCCGTCTCTTCATCAATTGAGTTTCTACCTTAAATTGGAGAATGGCTAGCGCTTGATGGACCTTTTCCAGTTGCAATATTTCTTCAGCTGTAAATTCCTCCGCCCTTGTCCCTAGGATGGGCCTAAACTTAGGATTGGCTTTGTAGGTTTTATCCGCAAATAAGGTTAAGGATCGAATGTTTAAGCCGTAAGCTTTTTCGATATCCCATAAGTAACCGTATCGTGCTGCAATGCGCAATACATTCAATAAACATGCCTCGGACCCAAAGTAAGCCCCCATCCAAATGATATCGTGATTGCCCCATTGAATGTCTAAAGAATGAAAATCAAAGAGCTCATCCATTACCTGGGCACTTCCACCCCCTCTATCAAAAATATCTCCTACCACATGCAGGTGATCAATCAATAAGCGACGAATACTGCTGGCAATTCCCAAGATAAAGGGATCTGCTTCTCTTAGTTCAATAAGATAACTTAAGATAGTATGGAAATAAGAATGTTTATCAGCTAGTGTAAGATCACTATAGATCAGTTCTTCTATGATATAGGCATATTCCTGAGGCAAGGCCTTTCTCAGTTTGGAACGGCTATATTTAGCTGCTACAAAACTCAATAGAGTCAAGAGTTGAGAAATCGTTGATTTATACCACTCTTTCTCCTTATTCACTTCTTCCAAAACCCTCTCTGGATAGGATACCAGAGCTGACAGTGTATTCTTTTCCTCTTGTGACAAGGAAGCTGCAAAGCAATCATTAATTTTCTCATTTAAAATTCCAGCGCAACTCCTCAAAATATAATCAAAAGCCGCAAATTCTCCATGAATATCACTTATGTAGAGCTCAGTCCCTTTTGGTAGGTTTAAAATGGCCTCAAGATTAGTGAGTTCAGTAATAACTTTTTGACGAGAATCAAATTTTTCTAGTAAAATACGCTTATATTGCTCCATATCATTTCTCCAAGGAATCTGCAGTTACAACCCAATCTAGGCTGATTCAAGAATCAGTTCATCTTTTTACTTGCTCCTCAATTAGGAAAGCTGTCTCTTCAATCGATTTATCCGTCATATTGATGACTTGAGCGCCATATTGTTTAAAGACCTTCTTGGAATAATCCAATTCTTGATAGATTTTTTCTAAATCCGTATAACTTGTTTCTTGTGTTAATCCTAAAGAATCCAAGCGATGACTTCGAACTTTCATTAATTTTTTAGGCTCACAGATCAGACCAATCAAACGACGAGAATCAACCTTATCTAAGACCTGAGGTAAAGGAACTTCTGGGATCAAAGGCAGATTTGCAACCTTGTAGCCCTTATTGGCCAGGTAAATACTCAGGGGAGTTTTTGAGGTACGAGAAACACCAAGCAGGACTAAATCGGCTTCTAAAAACCCCTGAGGTGCCTTACCATCATCATATTTAACAGCGAATTCAATTGCTGAAATTTTCTTAAAATAATCACTGTCCAAGCGGTGCAAGGTTCCTGGAACTTCTATTGGTCTGGTACCAGTCTTTTCTTCGATAATTTCAAAAAATGGATGCATGAGATCCAAATAAGCCAAACCATTTTTTTGGCTAAATTCTCTGGCTACTGATGCTAACTGACTATTGACCAGGGTGCTGATGACAAGTGCATTATCCTTCAAGGCATCATATAAGATATCCAAGAGTTCCACTTCTTGATTGATAAAAGGAAAACGATAACTATTATTAAAAATGATATCTGGATATTGTGCGGTAACTGCTGACAATAATTTTTGGGAAGTCCCACCCAAAGAATCTGAAATACTATATACAATGATTTCTTTTTTCATATTTATTCCTCTTCACTCTTCAGTTCGGCATTCCTTGCTTGTAGGATAATGTAATCGAGCAAGGCTGATTTGGTCACCGTTCCCACAATTTTTCGGTCATTCTCCTCATCGACTACCGGTAAGGAATCGATGGCATGATCTTGCAGTAGGGCAGCCGCTTCTAAGATGTTCATATCTTTAGTACAGGTAATGATATGTGGCATTCGAGTCATACAAACTGCTACAGGGGTCGTCTGGATACTCGAATTAAGAGATGCCCTCAATAAATCTTTACGGGACATAATTCCCAGTAAGAGCTTGCCTTCATCGATAACATAGAGGACATCAGCATCATACATAAATAGGGTGATAATGGCATCCTGAATATAGGAATCATGGGTGACTAAAACTGGAGAGGTCATAATCTCTGCCACTTCTTTTTGAAAAGTATCAAAAAAGAAAAGCGTTTCGAGATCTAATCCAGAGTAGGTATAACCAATTTTTGGTGTAGCTTTCAAATGCCAACCAAGGTCAGAAAGGACAAATCCGGGCGAAGGGTCGCTCTTGAAATATCCAATAACTCAGAAATCTTCTCTCCGCTTAAGGGCTGATGCAATTTTACAATTTCAACTATTTTCTTTTGACGTTCACTTAATTTCAAAATTTCCTAGCCTTTCTATTTCTAGCTCCATGATGATGATATCAGGCATCTCTAAAGCAATATTTATCATATTTCTATCATTTACTTTCGAATAATCATCATTTTTAATGAACATTATAGCAGAATAATCCAATTAGTCAACAGAAAAAGATGTATGTTTTGTTTGACAAATATATGTGATGTATAATACAATGATTTTGTCTTAAATATGACACATATTTAGTTTTTTGGAGGCTTATATGACAAAATGGATTTACTCCTTCGAAGAAGGAAGTGCGAAGGCCAATGATCTCCTGGGTGGGAAAGGCGCTAATTTAGCTGAGATGAGCCATCTGGGACTACCGGTTCCTCCTGGATTTACCATCACCACAAAAAGTTGTATCCACTATCTCGATAATCCCGACTTCTTTGAGTCCTCTTTGAAAGAAGAAGTTTTGAAAGCGGTTGCTCAACTAGAAGAGAAAACGGGTAAGTCTTTTAGCGGAGAAGATCCTCAGTTACTTTTAGTCTCTGTCCGAAGCGGGGCTAAATTTTCTATGCCTGGAATGATGGATACCATTCTCAATCTTGGTCTCAATGATCAGCGGACACAATTACTGGCCAAAGAAACCAATCTAGATTTTGCCTACAACTGCTATCGCCGTCTACTCCAGATGTTTGCTGATGTAGTCTATGGCATCGATAAGGGACTTTTTGATGATCAACTAGCAGCTTTTGAACAAAAACAGAATAAAAAGGTCCATGATTTTGACCTAGCCCAGCAACAGGAATTGATCCAGCACTATAAAGATCTCTACTCCAAACACAAGCAAGAATTTCCTGAGAACCCTCATGAACAACTCTTCAGCCGCCATCCAAGCTGTCTTCAAATCCTGGAACAACAATCGGGCTAAAAATTTACCGGGAGCTTCATCAGATCCCCTCATGATTTAGGAACAGCTGTCAATGTCCAGGCCATGGTCTTTGGAAATAGTGACCAAGCCAGTGGTACAGGGGTTTGTTTCACTAGAAACCCTGCAACTGGGGAGGCGGAACTGTTTGGTGAATTTTTTTGCTCAATGCTCAAGGGGAAGATGTGGTCGCTGGGATCCGCACTCCTGAGCCGATTAGAGCCTTAAAGAAATCCAACCTGAAAACCTATCAGGCTTTCAGAGACTACGCCAAGATCCTTGAAAACCACTATAAGGATATGCAGGATATTGAATTTACCATTGAGAAAGGTAAGCTCTACATCCTCCAAACCCGAAATGGTAAACGAACAGCCAAAGCTTCTTTAAAAGATTGCTCTAGATATGGTGGACCAAGGTCTAATTCGTAAGGAAGATGCTCTCCTGAGAGTCGCTCCTACTTCCATCAGTCAACTGATTCATCCAGTCTTTGAAGAAACTGCTTTAGAGAAAGCACCTTTCTTAGCTCAAGGCTTACCAGCCAGCCCAGGTGCGATCTACTGGCCAAATCGTCTTTACCGCCGACCGAGCTAAAGAAATCCATCAAGAAGGTAAAAAAAGTCATCCTGGTTCGGCAAGAAACTTCTCCAGAAGATATTGAAGGCATGATTGTCAGCCAAGCTATTGTTACCAGCCAAGGGGGAATGACCTCCCACGTTTGCTGTTGTAGCTCGTGGCATGGGAACTTGCTGTGTCGCCGGTTGCGGAGAATTAGCCATCAGCGAGGAGAACAAAACCCTTTCCTGTGGCAGTCTGGTTCTAAGGGAGGGAGATCTTATCTCCGTCGATGGTTATTCTGGTCGCATTTATCGTGGCGAACTTCCAACTGTCCTAGTTGAGAACAACCAAGACCTCCAGCGCTTGCTTGTCTGGGCAGATGAAGTCGCCATCCTCCAAGTTCGAGCCAATGCAGAAACCGTCAAAGACTTGACAACCGCTATGAACTTTGGGGCCAAAGGAGTCGGGTTGGCCTGGACGGAACACATGTTCTTTTGGACAAGAACGGATTCTTGAAATGCGTCGCCTCATCTTAGCGGATACCGAAAAAGAAACAAAAAGAAGCCCTCAATAAGCTCCTAGAATTCCAAGAAAAAAAGATTTCTACCAAATGTTCCAAACCGTCCAAGATAAACCGATGATTGTCCGCCTGCTCGATCCACCTATGCATGAGTTTTTTTACCTAAGGATTCCCAAGAAATTGCATTATTAGCAAGCAAACTAAAAAAATCTCCTGATAAACTTGCCGACCGTATTGAAAGTCTGCAGGAAAGCAATCCGATGTTGGGACACTCGGGGTTGCCGTCTCGGCATAACCAAGCCGGATATCTACAAGATGCAGACAGAAGCTATTTTTTTAGAAGTGCTATCAAATTGCATCAAGAAGGTCAAAAGATTAAGCCGGAAAATCATGGTTCCTTTAATTGCTGATCAAAAAAGAATTAGCATGTATCAAAGAGTATCTTGTTCAGCATATTGAACAGCTTTTTCAAACAGTATGGTCAGGAGCCATTCCCTTATGAAATTGGTACCATGATTGAACTGCCCCTGCGCCTGCCTAACTGCTGATAAACTGGCTCAAGAAGCAGATTTCTTCAGCTTTGGCACCAATGACTTGACCCAGATGACCTATGGCTTCTCTCGGGATGATATTGGCAAGTTCATCGGCCACTACAAGGACAAGGATATTCTTTCTTTTGACCCCTTCCAAAAAAATCGATAGGGAGGGTGTAGGTGAATTAATGAGAATTGCTATCAGCAAGGCCCGTCAAGTAAAAACCGAACCTCACTATCGGTATCTGTAACGAAGTTGGCGGAGATCCTTCTTCAATCTCCTTCTTCCAAGACATACAAATCACCTACGTTTCCTGCTCTCCTTACCGGGTTCCTCTTTCGCTAGACTAGCTGTCGCTCAAGCGACACTCAAAGAAGGACAGAATTAAGTCCCCCTTACATTAGAAAAAGCACCCTTGAAGCTAGAAGCATCGCATCTACATTCAAGGGTGCTATTTTTCTTTATCAAACTCACGCCAGTGGTCAGGGCTCTTAGTGAGATCTGATCACCTTCATCTCTTACAACAAATCCTCAATCAGCTCATCGACTTCATCTGCTTCCGCTTGAGGCGTGATCTCTGTCACGATGATACCTGCGACAGCCCGCTCCACCAAGGCTTCCACGTCCATGCGTTGCTCATACTGCTCCGCATTTTTGAGTTTTGGATTAGTCTTTGGACGATCCGGAGCAAAGATGGTACAGCAATCTTCGAAAGGCTGGATAGAGATTTCAAAGGTATCGATGGCTTGGGCGATATCGATAATCTCCAACTTGTCCATGGTCACCACTGGACGGATGACGGGTGTATTGGTCACGGCATTGATAGCCTGCATACTCTCTAGCGTTTGGCTAGCTACCTGACCAAGACTTTCCCCATTGATGATGACTAGGCCACCACGGATTTGACGGATACGATCTGTGATCCGCATCATAAAGCGACGAGTCAAGGTCATGAGATAGGCTTCCGGTGCCTTGGCTTTAATCTCTTCTTGAATCTCAGTAAAAGGTACTTCGATAAACTGGATATTGCCCCCAAACTTGGTCAATTTACGAGTTAAATCGTGGGCTTTTTTTCAGAGCACCAGGGCTAGTATAAGGTGGGCTCGCAAAGTGAACCGCTTCGATATCCACACCCCGCTTCAAAGCTAGGTAACCCGCTACTGGAGAGTCAATCCCACCAGAAAGCATGAGCATGCCCTTGCCAGACGTCCCAACTGGCAGACCACCTGCTCCCTTAATAGTTTCATAAGAGATATAGGCTGCTTCTTCTCGAATTTCAACTTGCAAGTTGATATCCGGTTTTTTCATTTGGGCTTGGATGGTTGGGATCGCTTCAAAGACAGCACCTCCCAAGGTTTGGTTGAGCTCGCGACTATCGAGTTCAAAGGTATGGTCACTGCGCTTACTTGAGATTTTAAAGGTCAAGCCGTCCTTGTAAATCTCCTTCATAATCTCTTGCACTGCCGCTTTTAGAGCTGGGACAGATTTTTCAATCTTGTAGACAGGTGAAAAGTTTTGAATCCCGAAGACCTGTTTAAGAGATTCAGCCACTGGTTCGTAATCCGTTCCATTTAGATAAGCATGAGCACGGTCCCGATCGGCTGTCACTTTGACAGTTGGGTAAATGGACAAGACATCTGAGATATTATTGCGCAATTTATTAATAAAGCGCATCCGGTTCTTTCCTTTAGTAGAAAGCTCTCCATAGCGGATCATAATTTCTGAATAAGTTAATGGCATAGTAACTTCCTTTTCTTTTCCTTAACGCACCTTTCGCGTCTTTTCATAGATCAGTTTGAACTTGGTCAAAAATTGCTCGACCTGACTCATGTCATTTTCGAGATCAAGACTGAGGCGGACTGCTGTTTGTGCCACAGCCTTGTCAACCCCCATAGCAATCAGGGTTCCAGCTGGTTTGCCAGCCTTGGAAAGAGCAGGCAGAGGTTGTCGAGATATAAATCTCATACTCTTCAAAAGCGTGGACGATGACTTCTCCTCGCACTCCCTTGATACCAAAAGTCAAAATATGGGGTGCAAAGCCCTCATCTCCTGAGAAGACAGTCACATCTGGGTAATGGGCTAGTTCCTCACGAATGACTTCCTTCAACTGATGGCATTTACGCTCAAAAATCCTCTTGACGCTCCATCGCCAAGCGCAAGGCCTTGGCAGTCGCCGCAATTCCAGCTAAGTTCTCAGTCGTCGAACGAAGGTCCTTTTCTTGTCCGCCACCTGTTAAGAGGGGACTGATCTTTTTGCCTTCTTTGAGATAGAGGAAACCAACCCCACGAAGTCCATGGAACTTGTGACTGGAGAAGGTCGCTAGATCCACCCGTTCTGGCAAATAGAGAGCGGTTGAAACCTTAGCCAGCGCCTGAACCCCATCGACATGGAAAGTGATGGCCGGACGATCCGCCAATAGGTCTGCAATAGCTTGAATCGGCTGGATAGAACCCACTTCATTATTGACAGCCATGATCGAAACGAGGGTTGTATCCGGACGCAAGAGTTTTTCCAGCTCTTCTACTTGGACAAAGCCACGCGCATCAACAGGAGCAATATCCACTTCAAATCCTTGACCTTGTAGCCAAAGGGCCGATTCCTTTAACAGCTGGATGCTCAATAGCTGAGACAATGATATGCTTTCCATAAGGAGCTTTTTTTCAAAAGCAACTCCCTTGATCGCCCAGTTGTCTCCTTCAGTCCCACCTGAGGTGAAATAGATTTCTTCTGCTTTCTTGCCTAGGAGGGAAGCAATCTGCTTTACGAGATGCCTCCAAGATCCGAGTCGCTTGACTTCCCAGGTTGTGCAAGCTGGAGGGATTGCCCCAAATTTTGCTTGCGACTTCCGTGTAGGTAGCCAAGGCCTCGGGATAAGGTTTGGTTGTTGCTGAATTATCAAAGTAAATCATCTTCCACTCTCTCCTAGTCAATTTTTCAATCATCTTATTGTAACATTTATAGGTTGGAGGGACAAGAATTTGGCAGGCTTCATTTTGTTCCTAGTTTCAGACAGAAAAACTTGTAAATTTCTCAAAATAGCTTATGATGAAGATGGAGAGTTTTTGTAAAAACGCTTACAAGATCCCCTGTTGTTTTTTTATGACCTACTCAAGTCCAGAACTGGAACTGATTGAAGTTACAAGGAGACAAGCATGAAAACGACCGATCTATTTTTTTCCATTGCCCTAGGTGGAAGTCTTGCTCTTGGAGGACTGCTCACTGTCCTACCACCACTTCCATTTTCCCTCCCTTCTGCCCGACTAGCCTGTCACGGTAAAGGACAGTGTGACCTACAACAGCCCTTGGAGAAGCCAGCTTACTTTAGGGAAGATGAAGGCAGTCTCCGCGAAATGAGCCTTATCCAACCAATCCCTGGTGAATCCGATAGCCACATCGAATTCAAATGCTTGGTCGAATACAATGGCTGGTTCCGTCGTATCATCCGTGTCAAAGATGTAAAAGTGATTTCAAAAACCAAGGAATTCAAGGGTAAGATTGACTACTCTATCCCGGATCCAAACAAGATAGAGGTTCAGGCGAATGGCCAGTTTATCTCTCCTAATGACTCCTCAAGTTTTAGTAACCATGAAATCATCAGCCAGCCTAGTCAAACAAACCAACCAATTTCCGTCTCTGAAAAAGGACAGGCAAACTTTGCAACGTCCTCTGAGGCAAGCGAGACTCAAAGCGTCCAGTTTGAAAGCAATTTGAAATTTTAAAAACCTCTTTCATTTCTTCTTAGACATTTTCATAAAAATAACGTATAATGACTAAAGTGTTCACATAAAAGAACCAAATATGAAATGAAGAGGAAACAGATTATGTCACAATACTCACGAAAAGAAAAACACCAAGACAGCAACAGACCATCAAGAAGCGAAAAAGTGAAACAGAGCCTTTCTTTATTCCAGATGATTGTCGCAACGATTGCTAGTCTTCTCGGGATTATCGTTACTTCCTTTACTATTTACAGTATCATGAAACCAACGACAAAGACAGAGGAGAAAAAAGATGGCTCCACTAGCGTTGTTGTTGTCCATGAAAAGGATGGATCTGCTACTGATTCAAGTGCCACAGGAACAGATACCAGTGCTAGCAGCAGCCAAGCATCGGAAGCAAGCTCTGAACAAACTGATTCATCACAGGCAGAAACAAGTGCCAGTGAAGCGCCTGCAGACACAACACCATCTGCTACTGATACCGAATCATCTGCTAATTAATAAAAAGACCAGTTGGTCTTTTTATTATAGAAAAGAGTATTTTTTAAAAAAACTTTCCTTAGGTGAGTACGGACGTCAGCGAACTTCGAAGAAGTTCCATGACTTAGTTTTGGACCTAAGGTTCCAAAACTCCCGAGTGCTTGAAACACTATTGTTTCAAGCACTTTTCTCACAGCGGAAAGTTTTATAACTACATAAATGAATCGAACCATTAGACATCACTTTTTAAAAAAATAACTAGTTATTTTATGCAAAAAGTTTGTATGCATTCTAAAAAAACAGTATAGTCTATTTTTAAAAAATATAGAAAAGCCTCTGTCGACCAGAAATCCTGATCGATAGAGGCTTGTTTTTTTACTTGAGAACTTCTTGTGTTTTCGCGTAGTTGGCTTCGACAGCTTCTTTTTCAGCTTTCCACCAGTCTTGGTTGTCTGTGTACCACTTGATGGTTTCTTCTAAACCTGCTTCGAAGTTTGTAAATTGTGGTTCCCAACCCAATTCTTCACGCAATTTTGTTGAATCAATAGCGTAACGCAAATCGTGACCAGCACGGTCTGTTACACGGTCGTAAGCATCTTTTGGTTGTCCCATTTTTTCAAGGATGAGCTCAAGCACTTCCTTGTTATTCTTTTCACCGTCAGCACCGATCAAGTAAGTTTCACCAATACGACCCTTAGTAAGAATCGCCCAAACACCAGTTGAGTGGTCGTTGGTGTGAATCCAGTCACGGACGTTCTTGCCTTCACCATAAAGTTTTGGTTTGATACCAGACAAGATATTGGTAATTTGACGTGGGATGAACTTTTCGATGTGTTGGTATGGTCCATAGTTGTTTGAACAGTTTGAAATGGTTGCCTTAACACCGAAGGAACGAACCCAAGCCTTCACAATCAAGTCTGAAGCAGCCTTGGTTGATGAATAAGGGGATGATGGGTTGTATTTGGTTTCTGCTGTGAATTTTTCACCAGGACCTTCCCCATGTCCAGGAAGATCTTCGCGCAATGGAAGGTCTCCATACACTTCGTCTGTTGACACGTGGTGGAAACGAATATCGTATTTACGAGCAGCTTCCAAGAGTGTGTAGGTACCAATGAAGTTTGTGTGGATAAATGGTGATGGGTCATTCAATGAATTGTCATTGTGGCTTTCAGCCGCATAGTGAACGATCGCATCAGCCTTAGCAGCCAGTTGGTCAACCAATGCTGCGTCAGCAATGTCACCCACAACCAATTCAACACGGTCCCCAAGGATTTCTTCGATGTTGGCACGGTTACCTGCGTAAGTGAGTTTGTCAAGGACAGTCACATGCACGTCTGGATGGTTGTTGTAGACATAGTGTACGAAGTTTGAACCGATGAAACCAGCGCCACCGGTTACGATGATGTTTTTGTATTCAGTCATTTTTTCTCCAAATAATTTTTAGTTTTGATTGTTCCTTTAGCTAGTGAGGGACGCCAGCAACCCTTCGGTTTCATGGCTAAATCCGGAGCCAATGTCTCCGGATTTCCCTACAAGATTCCCTACGGCAATCTTGTATCCACTAGGGCAGGAACGATCCTACCAGGATCCTTGCAGTCGCAATACTGCTATGCAAGGTTCATTTTTACAAATCTTCTGCTTTTAGGGGTTTGACGTCTTTGAGCAATGGGTGGTTCTTATCTGCTTCTGAGACTTCTGCTGCTTCCAAGTTTTCCCATTGGATGTCTAGGCTTGGGTCTGCATAGTTGACAAAAGCATATTTTGGCTTGAGCTCCAATGCCCAGTAGTCATTGACCAAATAGCTGTAGGCTACTTTATCAGACAAGACTTGGAAACCATTGGCTACGCCACGAGGAACAAAAATCCCTTTAGAGGCATCGATCACAGTTTGGTAGGTATTCCCGAAGGTCTCACCTTCACGAAGGTCTACCCAAGTTCCAAGAACCTTTCCTTCATCTGCCACAGAGATGTACTTGTCCCAAGGTTCTGCATGCAGACCACGTAAGACATGCTTGCGCGAGAAAGAAACGTTATTTTGCAACTTGCCTTCGGCAAAGAAGCTTTCAGGAAATCCAAGAGGAAGCATTTTTTCCTTTTGGAAGTTCTCCTTGAACCAACCACGGTTGTCCCCATGAACTGGAATATCAAACTCCATCAAACCTGGAATCGCTTCAATCTTGCGGGCTGCTAATTCTTTTCCGAAAAATTGTTCTGTCATTAAGCTTCTCCAATCAAACGGAGCAAGTATTGTCCGTATTCATTTTTCTTAAGAGGTTGCGCCAATTCATGGACTTGTTCTTTGGTGATATAACCCATGCGATAGGCGATTTCTTCAAGGTTGGCAACTTGGACGTTTTGCAAGCGTTGAACAGTTTCGATATATTGAGAAGCCTGCAAGAGACTTTCGTGAGTTCCTGTATCCAACCAAGCAAAACCACGACCCATGAGCTCAACAGAGAGATCTCCACGCTCCAAATAAGCCTTGTTGACATCGGTGATTTCAAGCTCTCCACGAGGACTTGGTTTGATGTTTTTAGCAATCTCTACTACATCATTGTCATAGAAGTAAAGTCCTGTCACCGCAAAGTTGGATTTTGGATGTTCTGGTTTTTCTTCGATAGAGATAGCATTCATATCTGCATCAAACTCTACCACACCAAACGTTCTGGATCTTTAACTTGGTAACCAAAGACAGTCGCCCCTTTTTCTTTTGCTTCAGCCCGTTGCAACATCTTGGTTAGGCCATTTCCATGGAAGATATTATCTCCAAGAACGAGGGCAACATGATCGTCACCAATGAACTCTTCACCAATGATAAAGGCTTGTGCTAAGCCGTCTGGGCTTGGTTGCTCTGCATAAGAGAGGGAAATACCAAGTTCAGAACCATCTCCAAGAAGCTCTTCAAAACGAGGAAGATCTTGCGGAGTTGAGATGATCAAGATTTCTTTGATCCCTGCTAACATAAGAGTTGACAATGGGTAGTAAATCATTGGCTTGTCGTAAATGGGCATCAACTGTTTGGAAGCGGCACGAGTCAAAGGATACAAACGAGTACCCGAACCACCGGCTAAAATAATACCTTTCATAATGTTAGGCCTTTCTACGTATTCATTACCCCTATTTTATCATGTTTATATAAAAAAGTCACCTTGCATTTGTGTTGCAAGGTGATGACCGGAGATGAGAGTTGTAGAATTGTTAGCATTGGTCTTACTCATAATTCAAATAGATTACTGCTCCTTGACTGAGCCGTCTGAAAACCTTACCTTGTAGTAGAGCCCACTCAAACACTGCGTCTTGCTCGACAATCCAAAGACAATTGAGAGGCTAGGACTTTTGTCCCATCCTACTTCTTCACATACTGTTCAACTGGATAATCTGCTGGATCTAAGCGCACCTTTCCTCCTACCACTAGTTGGGCCAGGTGCCAACCAATGAGGGGACCTGTTGTGAGGCCAGACGAACCAAGTCCACTGGCGACATAGAGGCCTGCTTGATCAGGAACAGCTCCCCAAAAGGGTGAAAAATCACTGGTGTAGGCACGAGTTCCCACGCGCTCCCCGACGACTTCCGCTTGAGCTAGTTCTGGATAGTAAGACAGAGCTTCTGTTTCCATCTGATTCAGCAAAGCCTGATCCACTGTCAGGTCAAAGCCCATCTCATTTTCATGGGTGGCTCCCATACTGATCTTGCCCTGCTGAAATGGAATGATATCCAGCTCTCCTTCAGGCATGACCACAGGATAATCAGCAGTATCTAAGTCTAGCTGATAATCCCGCAGTTGCCCCTTTTGCGGACGGACATCAACTTGGTAGCCAATCGACTCGAGGATTTGTCCCAGCCAGGCTCCTGTTGCCAGGATAACTTGGTCATACCTTTCTCCTGCAATCTGATAGCCAGCACTTGAGACTGAGAGAGCAACCTCTTCCTTGATCACTCTTGCCCCACTTGCCTGAAGAAGGGTAACTGTCAGAAGGGCCCCCCTCTACATGGGCTCCACCTGATGCATAGAGCAGCTTCTCAAAACCTTGCAGCCCTGGGAATTGCTGGGCCACTTCTTCTTTGGTTAAAATCGCTAAGTCTCCGATCAAGGGAGATTCTTCCCGACGACTCAGTGCCAACTGATAGAGTTCCTCTAATTTCTCCTCATTTTTCTTGAGAAGATAGACGCCGGTCTGCTGGTAAAAATCTCTTTTGATTCCGTCCTTGGCCAGGTCTTCTACCAATTCTTGGTAAAAGTCTGCTCCCAGACGAGCTAGGCGATACCAGGCCTTATTCCGCCGTTTAGAAAACCAAGGGCTAATAATGCCAGCAGCCGCCTTAGTTGCTTGGCCGACTCCATGGTCATAAACGGTCACAGCCACCTGTGCTTCTTTGGATAAATAATAGGCTGCAGTGGATCCCACGATCCCTGCACCAATAATGGCAACTTTCATGATGGCCCCTTAGATATGGTAAAAAGGATTGGTACTGGCTTGACTGCCAATCACTTCAATCTCCCACGCTTCTTCAGCCTTCCACTGGTTAAGCTTTTCTACTAGTTTCGAGACAAAGAGAACCTCGATATGGTGCCCTGGATCCAAGGCCAAGAGCCCATCGCTCAGCATGTCTTGAGCCGTGTGGTAGTAGATATCTCCTGTTATATAGACCTCAGCCCCTTTAGCGAGAGCATCCTTGTAAAAGGACTGGCCACTTCCTCCACAGATGGCGACACGCGTAACAACCCGATCCAAATCAGTCTGGTCATAACTGACCAAGCGCAAAGCATCTAGTCCAAAAGTTTCTTTGACCTTTTCAGCCAACTGACCAAAGGTTTGGGCGGACACCTGACCGATGCGCCCGATTCCGAGTCCTTCTCCTGTTATACTGAGGGGCTCTGTATCTTCAATGTCCAAAAGTTGGCAGAACCAATCGTTGAGACCATCTGGGACAATGTCAATATTGGTATGGCTGACATAGACTGCGATATCATGCTTGATCAGGTCAATATAGATCTGATTTTGAGCCCGATCGGCTACCAAATCCTTGATGGGACGGAAAATCGGCGCGTGCTTGACGATGATCAAGTCCACTCCATGAGCGATGGCTTCAGCCACCGTCTGCTCGCGGATATCTAAGGTAACCATGACCTTCTTGATGTCTTTTTGCAGGGTACCGACCTGTAGGCCACGGACATCTCCCTCCATGGAAAGCTCCTGAGGACAATAGGCTTCATAGCGTTTAATGACTTCACTTGCTAGCATTTAGGACCTCCTTGATTTGTGCAATGCGCTCTTCTAACGATGCTCTGGCAGATTGATTCTCAACAGGGACCTGCTCTAGGGCAAAGGCTAATTTCTCTACTTCCTTGGACCACTTTGGACAAAGGCTGGAGCTTGTTCCCGCATCAAATAGGGACCAAAGCGTAGTTCCTTAGCTGATAACTCTTGAGAACCCTGTTCGACCACGAGGATCTCATAGAACTTCTCATTTTCTTCCAAGATGGCTTCATCGACAATACGGAAATTATGGTCTACTAACCAGCTCCGCAATTCATCCTCTCGATTATTAGGCTGGAGGACCAAGCGAGAGACACTGGCTAATTTTTCTAGACCTGCGGCTAGGATGTCTGCAATCAAGCGTCCTCCCATGCCAGCAATGGTGATACAGGAAATGCCATCTGTTGGTTCAAAGGCAGCCAAGCCATTGGCTAGGCGGACTTCAATCTTGTCCTCTAAGCCATTATCGGCGACATTTTGCAGGGCAGACTGATAGGGTCCCTCTACCACTTCACCAGCAATAGCAACCTCAATCTTACCTTCTTGTAAGAGGGCGATTGGCAGATAAGCATGGTCACTCCCCACGTCCAACAGACGCGCTCCAGCTGGGACGAAGCTAGCCACCAAGTCCAAGCGATTTGATAATTTTGTAAATTCCATGTGCTACTTTCTAAACTTTTATTCCATTCCTTAGTATACCATGTTTACACCATTAAAAAAAGGCGCAACGGCGCCCTTTTCTTATGCATTAATTTCCTTATACTCTACTTCCAAGCCACGTTTTACAGCTGGGCGATTGGCAATTTTCTCTGTCCAAGCTTGCAAATGCTTGTATTCCTTCACATCTAAGAAAATTCCTGCACGGTCCCAGACCTTGTCTTGGGCTAGACGGCCATACCAAGACCAGATGGCGATATCTGCAATGGTATAGTCATCTCCTGCAATATAAGGTTTGGTCGCCAGTTCCTTGTCCAGTAAGTCCAATTGGCGTTTGGCTTCCATAGCAAAGCGGTTGATAGCATACTCGATTTTCTCCGGCGCATAGTGGAAGAAATGACCAAAGCCTCCACCTAAGAATGGTGCCGCACCCGTCTGCCAGAAGAGCCAGTTGAGCACTTCTGTCCGCTTAGCAGGATCTGTCGGGATTAATTGGCCAAATTTCTCTGCTAGATACAAGAGAATATTAGCTGATTCAAAGACCCGAATCGCTTCCTCTCCTGATTGATCCAACATAGCTGGAATTTTCGAGTTTGGATTGATGGCTACAAAGTCACTACCAAACTGATCTCCCTCACCAATCTTGATGCGATAAGCGTCGTAGCCTGCATCCACTCCCAGCTCTTTCAATTCCTCCAGCATAATGGTTACCTTAATCCCATTTGGAGTTGGAAGGGTATAGAGTTGGAAGGCTGATCCCCTTTTGGAAGAGTTTGTTCAAAGCGGGCACCTGCTGTTGGTTGGTTCAGGCCACCCCAGGCTCCTCCCATCTGGCTCGGTGCTTCCCATACTTCTGGTAATTGATAATCTGACATCTCTTTTCTCCTTTGTCTATGTTACTACTAGCATATCAAATCCAGACGCTAGTTTCAAAAATCTGCTACGCTGGCTTTACTTGACTTTTCTTGGCAAAATGATAGTATAGAAAAAATACATTTTAAGGAGAAAAAATATGTCCACAATTGACTTTCATAGTTTGGCAAAGACAGAACTCCACTGTCACTTAGACGGTTCCTTGTCTCTACCGACTATTCGCCAATTGGCAGCCATGGCCAATATTGACCTTCCTGCTAGCGATGAAGAGCTCAAGCACCATGTCACTGCCCCTGCCCACTGTGAGAATCTTTTAGACTATTTGGAGGCCTTTGACTACATTCGCCCTCTCCTTCAGACCAAGGAAGCCTTGACACTTGCTGCTTACGATGTGGCCAAGCAAGCTGCTTTGGAAAATGTCGTCTACATTGAGGTTCGTTTTGCCCCAGAATTGTCCATGGACCAAGGGCTCACTGTCCCAGAAACTATCGATGCTGTCTGTGAAGGATTGCACCAAGCCCAGGATGAATTTGACATTACAGCCAAAGCCCTCGTCTGTGGTATGCGCCAGTCGGATCAAGAACTCACCTCTCGCATCTTGGCAGAAGCCAACCAAGTCACAGATCAGGATTTTGTCGGCTTTGACTTCGCTGGGGATGAGCATCACTACCCTCCACAAGCCATTGATGCCCTCATCCAACAGGTTAACAGTTACAACCGACCCATGACCCTGCATGCTGGCGAGTGCCACTGCCCAGCCAATGTTGCTCAATCCATGGCCTACGGCATCAAACGAAATGGTCATGTGACCTTGCTAGCAGATGAACCAGAGCTTCTAAAAGAGTTTGTGAAAAATGGAGTCACCGGTGAACTCTGCTTGACCAGTAACCTTCAAACCAAGGCTGCTGCCACTGTGGCGGACTTCCCTTACCTCAAGATGAAGGAAGCTCAAGCTCATATCAGTATCAACACCGATAACCGGACCGTCTCTGATACGGATTTGACCAAGGAATATGCCCTCTACCATCGCCACTTCCAAACGACCCCAGCTGACTTTTACCAGCACAATGTCGATGCCATCCAGGCTTCCTTTGCTAGTGAGAAGGAAAAAGCAAGAACTCCTGACCAAACTAGAAGAAGCCTATGCAGACTATTTATAAACGAAAAAAACTAGCACTTTATAAGTGCTAGTTTTTTAATCTTTCCACAAATCCATCGCCTGTAAGAAATCATCTGAAACTGTGACATTTTCAGGCTGAAGGGCCTCCCGCTCTTGTTGTTTGATTTTTAATTGTGTCAAACTGGTAATGCCCTCCCGTCGCCAATTGCGCAGGATGGCCTGAATGTATTTCCAGTGAGGCTTGCCGTTAAAGACTGCTTCTCTCAAGGCAGCCTTCACAATATCAGGGTCTGTTTGGTCCTGTTTGACTGTCTGTGTCAAATCTTCAATTTCAAAGGGAGTCAATAGACGGCCCAACTCTTGCTCAAATGTTTTGACCAAATCAGCCAGCTCATTTTCTGCTGACTTGTCTTGCCCACGCTGTGCTACTTCTGTCTTACTTTGAAGCAGGTCATCCAAGCGTTCGAGGGCAATGGTCGCATCAAAAAGAACTTCAATCTCGCCATCTAACTCAATAGTCCGGTATTGGAGCAACCCTTGGTTGGTCAGGCGAGACATGGACTGGTTGACTTCTGCGACAGACTTGCCAATCGCATCTGCAATTTGATTAGGTGTGAGGCTGGATTGGTTGGTCGTGTTTTGCAAATAGAAGAACTGCCAAACCAGAAAATCCTCTGCGTCTTTAAATAAATGGTGATAATGGAAAAGTAAGGCACTTGGTAAGACCAAATTGCCTGACTTAAATGCTTGTGAATATGTCATACTACCCCTTTATAGGTAACCATAAAATGAAATATCTTTTTCTAACTCCTCTAAACGATAAGGAGTTTCTTGGTAAACTGCATAATTGATCCAATTACTAAAGAAGTTGGCTGCCGCTAAGTTCCACCGCATCCGTGGGTCCCGACTACTGTCATCCTGATCGTAATAATTCTTCGGAAGATCTGGATTCAAGCCCGCTTTGACATCCCGCTGGTATTCCTTAGCCAAGGTATCACGGTCATATTCCAAATGGCCAAAACTATAGACCTCTCGAAGGTCTGGACTGGCCAGGATGGATAGTCCTACTTCACCCCCCTGAGCCAGGACTTGCAAGTTACTCTTCTCTAGCACTTCCTTGAGGGGGACATCTGTATAACGTGAGTGAGGGGCCAAAAAAGCATCGTCAAAGCCACGCATCAAGCGATTCTGAGGATTCATGACTGTTTGCTCATAGATCCCAGATAGCTTGTCGCAGAGAGCTACTTTTTCAATCCCATAGCGGTAATAGAGACCAGCTTGGGCACCCCAACAAAGGTGCAGAGTTGAAAGACATGGCGCTTCGACCAAGCAAAGACCTTTGTTAGCTCCTCCCAGTAATCCACTTCCTCAAAGGCTAGTTTCTCTACGGGAGCTCCCGTAATAATCAAGCCGTCATAATAGTTCTCTTTAATATCCTCGAAGGATTTGTAGAAGACTTCCATATGTTCTGCCGCTGTCGTCTTAGACTCATGGCTGGTCATATAGAGGAAATCCACATTAATCTGCAAGGGAGTATTGGCCAGGAGGCGTAAGAGTTGAGTCTCAGTGGCTACCTTAGTCGGCATGAGATTCAAAATCAGAACATTCATCGGACGAATATCTTGGTGCGTTGCCCGAATATCATCCATGACAAAAATATTTTCTGAGCGAAGAATATCAACTGCTGGTAATTTCTTATCTAAGGTAATTGGCATAAAAAGCTCCTATCTTACAAGTTGTTACCTCTTATTATAAGACAGGAGCATATAGTTTTCAATTATGGTTTTTCTCTATCTAGATATAGCTCTAAACTATATTAGTAATGCATCAAGACCTTGTAATCGTAGTCTCCGATAGCTTCGCGGCCTTTGAGATCATCGAGCTCGATCAAGAAGGCACAACCTGCAACCACTCCACCGAGTTTTTCGATCATTTCGATGGTTGCTTTAACGGTACCACCTGTTGCCAAGAGGTCATCGACGATGAGAACGCGTTGACCTGGTTTGATAGCATCAGCGTGCATGGTTAAGGTATCCACACCGTATTCTTTCGTAGTCAGCCGAGATGACTTCACGTGGCAATTTACCAGGTTTACGAACAGGCGCAAAACCAATACCGAGCTCGAAAGCGACCGGACATCCAACGATGAATCCACGCGCTTCAGGGCCGACGATCATGTCGATTTTCTTATCGGTTGCGTATTGAACGATTTCACGAATCGCATAACTATAAGCATTGCCATCTGCCATCAAAGGGCTGATATCACGGAAGGTAATTCCTTCTTGTGGATAGTTTTCAATGCTTGCAATGTAATCTTTTAAATTCATGGTTAACTTTCTTTCATAAAAAATTTTTACATTCCATTATACCATGAATTCTATTAACGTGCATCATTTTTTACTAAATCATTTTCCTACCCTCCTGCAAAGAAAACAAAATCCCACATCCAAAAAAGATGTGGGATTGGATTCGAAAAAATGTCTTACTTCTCTTCTAACAATTCATTGTACTCGATTGTCATATCGCCCAGATTTTTCAAAGAATAGCGCGAGCTACCATTCTTGAACCAGGTACCAAGGATGTATTGTTCGGCGACCTTCTTGCTTTGGTTTCGAAGCCAAGTGAGGTCTTTGCCGTAGGTAGCAAGTTTCTGTAAAAAAACACTTCCTTCAACTGTTTGATTATCCTCGTAAAGATACACTTTTTCTTGAATCAATGCTCTTTTTTTAGAATTGTATTTGAAGGTCATCCAAACGTATGCATTTTCGTTTAGATGGTATTCATACCAGTAAACCCATTCAGAACTGTCTCGAAACATCATGACAGATAGGTCTTCCTGACCACCAACGATGTCATCTGAATAGGGATAGGACTGAAATCCTTCATCTTCCTTCCAGATGCGATCACTCCCGATCGTTTCTGTAAAGGGCCTAAACATCACATAGCGCATCCAGCTGCCATTTTCAGCGTAGTTGATTTCTTCCATGGGATTTCTCAAACTCCAGTAGATCCCCAGCCAATAGAGGGCAAAAAGGAGGAAAGGGCTGAGCCAGAGAAATATTTTCTTTTTGTTCATTAAATCGATTCCGTTAAATAGTCATAAATTTCTTGCACAGATCCTAAAGCCATGAGTTCCTGGTCTTTGACCGTCTGCACCAAGTCCTGATAGATGGAACTAGAGGCAATCTCCTTCTTCTCCGCGTCCTTATTGACCGTCATGATGCCATTTTCAATCTGGACAAAGCCCAACTCTTGGAAGATCTGGATCATCTTGATCAACAAGACTTGTGGAATCTTGAGGTAGTCAGATAGTTGGCTGAGCTTATGGCGAATATCAAACTCAGGGAACTGATACAGCGTTTTGTAGAGTTTGGCATACTGATCCCGACTACCATAGCCAGTCAAATAATAGGCCTTGTCTAGGTGATTTTTAAAATAGACCGCTTGGAAGCTCTGTTCTTGGAAGAGGGCTTTTAAGTCAGCCAGGTCATCCGGTATGCGATCGATGACAATGGCAGGAGAATCTTCCCCTTCTTCCAACTGACTAAAGAGGGGAATAGCTTGTGGGAGAGGAGCATTTTTCCCTCGGATATTATAGAGCTGTACTCCTTCTACACGGGCATCCACCACCATCAGTTGCAGGGTGGTCTGTCCATTCCACTGATTGACGGACAAGGATACCACCAACTCCAAGTTTTTCGCTTGGGAGTACTCCAATTCCAAATGGCCCTGACCAAAAGCCACCACATCAAAACGGGCATCGCCTTTTTGAATCTTCAACTTCAGATGGCTATTGCCGGCCCCCATAGTCCGGCTAGACTCAACTTGAAAATCACGAATGTAAAAGACTGGTTTCTTATGGTCCATCCCAAAGGAGCGAGACGGTCGAAACTCTTCAAGGTATCCAAAGTCAGCTCTTCTAGGTCCAACTCCTCATCCACAAAGAGTGTGGATTTGGCCGTCAGGTCAATCCCTTTTTCTACAATATAGTCAGAAAAAATCTCGGTCAGACGAGGGAGCTTGTCAACTTCCAGAGTCATACCAGCTGCACCCGCATGGCCTCCAAAGGCGATAAAGAGATCACGATGGGGATCTAGGGCTTCAAAAATATGAACACTTTCAGGGCTACGTGCGCTCCCCTTGGCCTTGCCTTGGTCTATGGTGAGGACGATAATGGGCTGATGGAGCTCTTCAAGTAGTCGACCGGCCACGATCCCTAAGACACCTGGATTCCAGCCTTCCTTGGCCAAGATTTGGACGGGAAGACTTGGATCAACCATGGCTTTAGCTTCATCATAGATGGCTTGGACAATTTCCTTGCGCTCTTCATTCTTGGCTTGAATCATCAGCGCAATTTCTAGCGCTTCTTCGTCATCAAAACCTGTCAAGAGTTCAACCGCTGGATTTGGGTCATCTAAGCGCCCCAGCGCATTGAGACGAGGGGCAATCTGAAAACCAACTGTTTCTTCATTTACATCTTGAGGGGCGATGGAGGCCAGCTTGAGCATTTCCTGGAGGCCGATCCGTTGGGTTTGACGAAGGACACCAAGGCCATACTTGACTAGGATGCGGTTTTCATCTGTCAGACTGACCATATCCGCAATGGTCCCAATGGCCACCAAATCAAGGAAATCTAGGGGCACCTCTTCTAGGAGGGAACAAGCCAACTTAAAGGCAACCCCGCATCCTGCTAGGTGCTTGAAAGGATAGTCGGCATCTGGATGCTCGGGATGAATGATGGCATAGGCATCGGGCAAGACTTCTGGCATGGCATGGTGGTCTGTCACGATGACATCTACTCCCATGCTTTGGGCCAATTCAATGGCTTCGTGTCCAGCTACCCCATTGTCCACCGTGATGATGAGGGAAATCCCCTGCTGTTCGATAAAGTACTTGTAGACACTGGCATTGGGACCATACCCATCTGTAAAGCGGTTAGGCAGATAGACGGCTACTTCCGCCCCCATCTGCTCCAGGGTTTCCTTCATGATAGAAGCGGCCGTCATCCCGTCTGCATCATAGTCTCCGTAGATCAGGATCTGCTCATAATCTTCGATGGCCCGTCTGATGCGATCCACTGCCTTGTCCATATCGTGAAGCAGGTAGGGATCATGCAGATCTTCTAGCCGAGGTTCAAGAAAACGATCCAGCGCCTCTTCCGTCTGGATCCCTCGTTCTCCCAGTAACTTGGCTGCAGATGCTTCTAATCCTCTCTTCTTTGCTTGCGCCAAAAAAAGTATCATCTGAAAAAGGGCGCAGACAAATTGCCATTCATATTTTGACGTGATCATCTCGGTCCTTGTCTCCTGTTTTTTTCTTATCAGCATATTATAACATGAAAGCCGGGGAATCCGGAAAATGAAAGCTAGCTTTTGAATCAGTAGGGGTAAAATCTTTTATCCAAGGTCATAAAAAAATCAAGCTTAGTCCAGCTCCCAAAACTGCCTCTGTTACAAGCCTTCTTCCTATTTTTTCTACCTTTTGATCTAACGATAATACTTCCCTATAAAAAAATCTTACTAAATTTTAGTATTTCGTTACAAATTACTTGACACTGCAAAGGATTGTAATATAATATAAGAGGCCTAAAAATTATAGGGAAACAAAGCGATCGGTTTTTTTCAGCCGTCTTGGTTTGAAACTCTTGACTTTATGGCCCTTGGAGTTATTAATTCTGTGTGTGGAAAGGACAATCAGTTTTTTATTTTAAGATGTCACAGTCGACTTTCGCTTTTCTCTGGCTACAACGATGGTCTCTACCATTCAGTCCTAGCAGAAAAAAACCGTCATAAACATCTAGCCGACTTTTTTTGTCGGTATAGAACTGGACACGCTTAAAAATGTGTGGAAAAAAAGTGATATACTTCCAAACCAGGAAAAAAGGAATGGAGGAACAAGTGAAAACTTTCTATAAAAAAATTATTCGCGTTTGTAGCAATGATTAGTGTAGTTGCTCTTGGCTTGTCAATCATTAAGCCAGTTTCTGCAAAAGAACTGTTACACCAACCATTACAAACCTTAAAGCAGATACATCTGGTCAAAAGGTCAATTTTTTTCTTTTGACTGGGACTTAACAGGTATTTCTGTTAAGGAAGGTGATACGTTTACTATCGACGCTCCAGAAGGTGTCAATATCACCAAACTTGCAACGGAGTCACTTCAAGCAAACGGTGCTGAAGTAGCTACCTTGTCGATGACAGACAAAAAGATTACTTTTACCTTTAAAAAAAGCAATCGAATCCATGAACCAAAAACGTTAAGGGTGGTTTCTCATACCAAGCAGTGTGGGATAGTACTCCAGGAAATCCTGGAAACAAAACCGCAACTTCTAAAGTTGGTTCAGAATCCGTTGTCATCACTCGTCCTGATGGACCTGGCGTATTTGAATCTGTTTTTGAACAAGTACAACCTTACTGGTGACTATGTATCTAAAGAATTCAAACTCGATGCATCAGAAAAACTATGCATGGATGAACGTTGGCGATGACTACTACCTTACAAAAATGGTTCATCCGTATCAATGGCGATGGTAAAAAAACAAGCCATCACAAATCCTGTTGTATCAGATAAAAATCCAAGCTTCAGCTGTAGATTACTCAAAAAAATCACTTTTTAAAAACACCTGCTAATCACGTCGCAAGTGAATTCTTCGTTGGAACTTACTTGAAACCATCCTTCACATTAAGAAAAAGGTGGACAAGTGGTTGCTTCCGGATGGGACTTCTGGCAACATGTGACATTTGATCCAGACGGTAATGGATTTACTGTGAACTTATCAGATGTCAGTGATGTCTTTAAAAACAGCTTCAGATGAAGAAATCATTGTTGAATACCAAACAATCATTCCTAAAACAACTATCCGTGTTGATAACAACGCTACCTTGAAAGCTGACGAAATCACAACACCTCAAACAGACCCAGCATTCTGGAACAATACAGAGTTGAAATTCTGGGTATCTGGTGATACAACTGTGACAGTTCAGAAAGAGTGGGTTGGTGACGAAGAAGCTGACCGTAAAGATATCACTGTTCAATTGTATGCTGACGGCAAAGCTTTAGAAGGAATGACACAAACTCTTACAAAAGCTTCTGGTTGGCAAGCGAGATTTACGAAATTGCCAGGTATCAAAGACGGTAAGAAGATTGAGTACTCAGTAGTGGAAACAAATACACCTGAAGGTTACACTTCTAAAGTTGAAAAAAATTGATGATGCAAACGTGATTAAGGTCGTCAACACATCAAACAAAACCAACTACAACGACTACAACAACCACTACTACTACAACCACTACTACAACAACTACTACGCCTGGTGAGCCTAAGACTACAGTAACTACTACGCCTGATGAGCCTAAGACTACAGTAACTACTACGCCTGATGAGCCTAAGACTACAGTAACTACTACGCCTGATGAGCCTAAGACTACAGTAACTACTACGCCTGGTGAGCCTAAGACTACAGTAACTACTACGCCTGATGAGCCCTAAGACTACGGTAACTACTACACCTGGAACACCACCTACACCATCTACAACACCTGAAGGACCTACTACAACACCTGAAGGACCTACTACAACACCTGAAGGACCTACTACAACACCTGAAGGACCTACTACAACACCTGAAGGACCTACTACAACACCTGAAGGACCTACTACAACACCTGAAGGACCTACTACAACACCTGAAGGACCTACTACAACACCTAGTACAACACCTAAAGGACCTAAAAAGAATGGTTCTACTACCACTACACCTGAAAATCCAACTGGACCGAACGCTGGAGGCAATGGTGGCGGACGTAAGAAACTTCTTCCAAGTACAGGTGAAGTTGTCGCAACAGGTCTTGTTCTTACAGGAGTATTGGTCTTGGCCGGTGCCGTTGTATTGAAACGTAAAATGACTGATAACTAATTCAGTTCAGAAAAACTACTATTAGCTTACACTAGCTCCACCTCCTAGTCACTAATAGCACGAGAGAGAATCACATTCTCTCTTTTTTTATGGACCTATGACGATAGAATAAACTAGAAAACCAAGTCCTACCTCATTCTCATTTTTCTGTCCTAGAGGTTATATAAAAGAGCCTGTGAAAACTTCACTAGGCTCTTTTGTATCTTCACTTATATTCCAGTCTATTTCATATATGGGAATGTTTCTATTATTTTCTTCCTTAATTTTTCATTTTCTATCTTTTCAATATTGAGGACCTTTTGAAATTGGAGCACATCTTGAATCACATGTTCTTGCCCATCTTTTGAAAACTCGGCGGGAATGGTTAAATTTTTAAAAAGATCTCTCCTTATGTATCCTTCTGGTGTTTCTTCGTAAAATATATTCATAAGAGCCAACTCAAAATTAGTACTGTTTTTTTGAGGCTGAGATTTGAAGTATTGAAGAAATTCTTCTTTATTCTGAACAAGGTGCTCTTGCCCATCTATTGAATAATCAGCAGGAAGCGTGAAATCTTCAACAAATGAATTATAGGGACTTGTTAGTAATTCTAAAAAGGAGAGACGAAACTCTACATCTTCCTCGCCTAAGAAATACAAAACGGAGCGATAGTGATTTTTCAACATCTGATAGGCCTTTGGATAGGCTGCTGCTAGAGATATTTTGTATCTTTCAGTCTCCCTAAAACTTTCATTAAACCTAAGTTGTAATCCTCTAGAAATATAGTCATTTCCTCCGAAACCAGATAATCTCGTTTTTGGCATAAGAGCGAATGGATGTCTATTCTCAAGTCTCTGTTTTGACTCCGTTTTAACTTCTTCAACACTTTTACCAGAGGAACTCTTTTTAGATATTTTTCCTGTTTTTGCATCAATCAGCCCCAGCTCAACCGGATACTGTGAAGTCTCGTTAAACCCCTCCGTAACAACTTTCATAGTTCCATTTTCAATCACTGCTTTTGATTCCTTGGGTGCTAACATAGTAATAATAAAGTAGGCTTCATTATCCTCTGTTTCATATATTTCTCCTGAAATATCGAGTGGGATATATTTCTTATTATAGTCACGCACCATTTTAAAGACATCATAGGTTTTAGGTTTTAGTTTTCGATCCTTCGTGTCGTATACATCAATCAACCAATACTCCCCTTCTTTGGGCTCATTATAGCTTAGATAAGGCGCCGAATCTGGTGCAGTACGATAGCGTGAAAACTTATCACTACTCGCTTTTAACTTATAGCTTTCTTGCATGATATAGCGCTCACCACTTGCACCATCATGTGTATTAAGTTGGTACGCAAATTCTGGTTTACCTTTATTCACTTCTTCAATTAATTCTCTCTCATCACCATCGTCCCATTCGATAACTAGTGCTTCCCCGTTATGAATAAATTCATAGTCCTTAATTACTGGCCTCGGTTTCCATTGAACATACTGACGCAATTCTCTTATACGAATTTGTTCTTTGATAGAAGAGATCGATCCAACCACCACGACGAATAAAGTAAATAAAAACAACTTTGACTTAAATAACTTGGGCATAAACAACTCCTCCTATTCACTAGCTCCTACAAACTATTTTACCATGATTCTTATAAAGTGTCAGTGGTTGAAAAAAGGAATTCTATTCTTGGAAATCCTTGCATTATGTGAATACTGTCTGATAGAAAAACTCAAAGTATACAAACATCCGACTAAACCTACTCCTCTAGTCCATCAATTCCTTGCTAGAAGTATCCCTTATTTTTGAATGACCCATTTCGTGTCACCATAAACGACTCTAAAAGGTCCATCCCCATCTGTTAAATAGTTATTTTTATAGTTAGCTGACTCCCCCGCCTCAAGGACCGTTGGCTGGACGTCATTTAAAGTATTATTCAGCATATAAGCAGATTTTCCTTGGCCATCATAGAGTTCGACATTGAAATAATTCGAGGTATTTGAAACGGTTAGATGAGTTGGATTTGATATGGTTACTTTTCCATGAAGATCATTTTTGTTACACACTTCTGTGACAACCTCTTTGGCTTTTTTTGTAGTCACTAGGTGTCATGCACTTACAGCTAGTGACTACAAAGGCAAGAAAGAAAAAAAGCAGAAACCCCACCAATAGTTTGGAATAGTTGGATTTCATAACCTAACCTCCTTATGAAATTTACAAAATGCGTGTTCTCATTTTTAGTTCTGATCGGAACTCTCTTTGAAATATTTGAAAAACTCTTCTTTATTCTTTACAACATGCTCTTGACCATCTTTTTGAATATTCTGCTGGAATCCTGTAATTGTAAAAATAATTTTTGAAGTATCCGAACCTCCCATTGGATAGAACAGCTCTAGAATAGATATATCAAAAGTTGAGATCTTCTGTTCCAAGAAAGTATAGGTAGGCTTCCTCACCCTTTTCATAGTCTCCATCTGTTCTTTCATTATGCCCCTTACTTAAAATAGAATAGACTTTCGGGTAAGTAGACTTTAATGGAATCGACTCGTTTTCATAATCTTTTATTTTATATCTTAAACGTGAATCAGAAAAAGAGATTTTCGAATCAAAATTATAATTAGGATTAGGATTAGATTCAAAGGGATGAGTTACTTTATAGTTTTTTTCATCATCATCTCGAAGTTGATCATACTCTTTTCCTGATGATGTTGTAAGTGAAATCTTTCCTGTTTTAACATTCATTAAGCCGACTTGGGTATTGTATTCCGTCTCCACATGAATGTCTCCTGGATCAAACACATATTTAACTTTCGATCCTACTAAAATACCGATAGAAAGATAGGTTTCTTGATCATCCTTATCATAATATAAAGAGCCAGTATTTGTAGCCAATGGAAGATAATCTTTATTGAGATCTCTTACAATTTTGAACATATCAAATGTTTTCTTTTTTATTCTATTATCTGAAGTGTCGTAAATATCAATAAGCCAGTATTCTCCTTTTTCCGGTTGCTTACTCCTATTATTGATACTATCGATACCAGAACCACTGAGAGTTTTATACTTTCTATAACGCCCAGGAGTCCAAGCATCTGTTTTTTTAACTTGTAGCTTACTTGTGCAATATAATTTCCACGATGACTTCCCTCTATAGGTCTCTCTACACTAATTTCCCTATCGTAATCTTGTGCCTCTAGAGCCTCAGCTAATTCTTTTTGAGTTTCCCATTGGATTGCAACTGCTTTTCCATCTCCTATAAATTGAGATTCAACCAGTTTAGGACGAGGTTTCCAACTGATAAATTGTGTCAGTTCCCGTTTATGAAGTTCATGCTGTATTTGCAATCCCCCGATTAGTAGGATAAAAATCAACAATAGATAAAACTTAAATGATTTCAAAATCTTCTTCATTCCATGGCCTCCTAATCTCACACTCATTTTACCATCAATCCCCTCTTTTGTCAGTCAAATATATAATAGAGAGTGGGACAGAAATCGGTAATTCGTTAGAATTCGATTTCGTCGTCCCACCTCCGCACAGTTGAGTAGGGCTGTAAAAGCTGATGAAATCAGCGTAATAGAGCCCACTCAACCACTGCGTCTTGCTCGATAATCCAAAGACAATGGAGAGGCTAGGACTTTTGTCCCAGCCTCCATTTAAGTAGCATTATAAAAATAGATTTATTAAATCTTATTAGGATACCCAAGAAGTCTCATTTTTAGTTTTGATCCTCTAGTTCATCCTTTTTGATCTTCATAAAAAAACAACTTTCCCATCTTTCACTTTGAAGGAGTAACTGAGCGTGTCTTCCGAATCATCTTTATGATTGGAATAGTAGAAACTATAGGAACCATTCGGTAGTTTGCTCGCATCTAGCTTTTTAGCTGCTTCTTCTAGGTCTTGCTCCTTAACGGACACGGCATCATCTACATAAATGGTCATACGGATTAACTCCTGATCGATCAAGGTTTGAAAAGGAATTTGATAGTAGCCGGCAAAGTCTTTTTTCCCTTCTTTGAGATTTTGTCTTGCAATGCTATCCAGGATTTCCTCTTTTTCTTCCTGATAAAAGTTACTTAAAAAGATAGAGAATTCAATTGGAAGGCCGAGAGATTGCTTCTTTATTTCCTTCTCTAGTTTTTCCTCGATATTTTTTATGGATTTCTGCTCTAAAAACACTTTCTTATAGTCTGGAAGAAAAATAATAGATGAACTTGACCAGTCATCATGAAAAGTTGTTTCATTTTCCAATCGTACCGTTTGATCATCGTAGGTTTTCTCAGAGTAGGTGTAGCTTACATGATAAGTTGGGAATTCTAGGGCAGTCCAAGATAACTTGGTGATGGTTACTTTTCCATGAAGACCAGCTTGAGCAAGCTCACTGCTAACAACTTCTTTAGCCTTTTTGTAATCACTCGATGTCATGATCTTACAACTGGTTAGAACCATCGTTAAGAATAAAATGGGAACTAGGAGTAAAAGGGAATAACCTTTGTTTTTCATAGGTCTACCTCCAAAAATAGAAAATTTCCAAAAGTTAGATAGAGGACTATATAGGATGAAAGATTCTCACAAGTTGAATTACTCATCAACGTATTTATTTATCTAGCTCTATTCTACCATTATTTACAAGGAATGTCAGGAAAAACAAGAAAAGAGGCTGGGACAAAAGTCCTAGCCTATTAATTGTTTTTGGATTGTCGAGCAAGACGCAGTGGTTGAGTGGGCTCTACTACGCTGGTTTCATCAGCTTTTACAGCCCTACTCAACTGTGCGGAGGTGGGACGACGAAATCGAATTCTAACGAATTACCGATTTCTGTCCCACTCTCTCTCCGTCAATTACTATAAATCATCCCTGTACAGGCTTGCTCTGAAAGTTCAACAAAGCCCAGGGATTGGTAAAAGGCAAGATTCTTCTCGCTCCGTTCAGTGGCGAGGAGTCGTTGGTAGACAGTGGGAAAGGTCGCTAAAGCCTCTTTTAAGAGTTTCCTTCCGATACCTTGGCGCTGGTGATCTGGTCGTACCAGGAGGTCCTGCACAAAAATGACTGAGTGACCATCTCCTACCAAGCGGATGTAGGCAACGAGCTCTTTCTCATCATAGACGGCCAACTGCCAGAGACTGGCTTTGACAGCTTCTGCTAGCATAGATGGGTTCTTGGTATAATTGGTCCAGCCGACCGAGCTGTAAAGTGCGACTAAGTCTGCCATCGCTGGAATCTCTTGTTTGTACTCTAACATCTTAACTCCTTTTTAAGGTATAGTGCTGGAAGAAGGCTATATCCCGATAAGGGGACTCCTGACAAACGGCCAGCTCCATCTGAAGCATGGACTCTCGCCAGCCTTCTTGGCCTTTGAAGCGATTGTCCTGCAAGGAATAAAAGACACGAATTCCCTGGTAGTCCTGTACTTCGAGGGTTAGATCTTCTACTACTGCACCGAGATCATAGGCCTGTGCCAAGCCCATGGAGTGGGTTTCCAGATTTTGGCCGGCTAAGAGATCAAGCGCCTTCTGAGTATCATTTTCAAAGACGACAGTCTGTAGGACGCGCCCAACTTCATTGTGCTTGACAATGGAGAGCAGGCCACCTGGTTTCAAGAGCCGGGTGAATGCCTTGAGGACAGCCTCGCGATTCCCTACATACTCCAAGACATTGTGGCAGAGGATGACCTCAAAGCTGGCATCTTCAAGACTTGCCAACTGATCCAGACTTCCGACCAGTTGCTGGTAGGGATGGTCTTGGTCCCGCAAGGCCAACATTTCTTCATTTGGTTCCACAGCAAGGACCTCATTGTCTTTCGCTAGGTGGTTGGCCACCAGTCCAAAGCCACTGCCAAAATCAAGCACCCGTTTTCTCTTGATGTCTTTTAATTGAGCAAAAAGAATATCATAATAGATCTGTCCCCAGGGTTGCCGGAGGTTTTCTAAATAAGCTTGAATATTTGCTGCCATCTGGCTCCTCCTATTTGTAATTGAACATTTTGCTGGCTAGCTTGTCCGAGATACGAGGGAAAAGGGTATAGAGCTTGTGGGTCAGGTTCAAGAGCCAAGGCAAATTGAGCTCACGTTTTGCTTTTCCAAAGTGTTTGACAATCTTCTTAGCCACGAAGTCTGGTTCCAAAATATAACGGTCTACAGCCTTGACATAGCTTCCATCGGGGTCTGCCTGGTCAAAGAAAGCGGTCCGAATAGGGCCTGGATTGACCGTCGTCACATGGACACCAAAGGGCATGAGTTCCAACCGCAAGGCGTTAGAAAAACCAATGGCCGCAAATTTGGTCGCCGAATAAAGGCTGGATTTGGCAGTTGCGACGAGACCCGCCATGCTGACGATATTGACGATGTGACCCTTACCTGCTTCCTTCATGCGGGCACCAATTAAGCGTGAGAGATTCATCAGGGCAAAGGTATTGACTTCAAACATGGCATGGATCTGCTCATTGGTAATCTTGTCAAACTCTTCAAAGATCCCATAGCCTGCATTGTTGACCAAGACATCAATCTGCCCATAGCGCTGATAGAGGTCTTCTACCAAGTCTTGGACAGCTGAGGAATCCGTGATATCGATCCCAATGCATACTTTCTTAGGATGTTCAGCATAGACTTGTTCCAGTTTTTCTTGATTTCTGCCTAAGAGAATAAGCCGGTCCTCAGGAAGGAGCTTGACCATTTCCTGGGCTAAGCCTCCACTCGCTCCTGTGATGATGATAGTTCGCATCTTAGATCTCCACTTCTTCCAAGTCCTTGACCACATGGACCTTCTCAAACACAGTCGCGGCATCCTTGCGCAATTGACTGACGTCCTTGGAGAGGAAGCGGGCACTGATATGGTTGAGTAGAAGGCGTTTGGTTCCTGCTTCACGCGCCACTTCTGCCGCCTGCATATTGGTCGAGTGGCCATGCTTACGAGCAATCTTCTCATCGCCCTTGCCATAGTAGACTCATGCACGAGAACATCTGCATTAACGGCAAGTCTGACGCTGGCATTGGTCTTCCGGGTATCGCCCAGGATGGTGATGATCTTACCAGGTCGAGGGGCGGAGATATAATCCGCAGCAATGATCTTGGTGCCATCTTCCAGGGTAACATCTTGGCCATTTTTGACCTGGCCAAAAAGTGGTCCAAATGGAACCCCTGTTGCCTTGAGCTTGTCTGCGTCGAGGGTCCCTTCCAAATCTTTCTGCATGACCCGGTAGCCGACACAGAAAATGGTGTGATCCAAGGCGTCGGCATAGACCGTGAACTTATCGGTCTCCATGATTTTCCCAAGTGAACCTTCATCGAACTCATGAAAATGGATCTTGTAAGGCAGGCGTGAACCGGAAACTCGAAGGCTGGTCAAGACAAAGGATTTGATCCCAACCGGTCCATAAATCTCTAGATCCGTCTGCTCTTCATTGGCCTGAAAGGCGCGGCTAGAGAGGAAACCTGGCAAGCCAAAGATATGGTCCCCGTGTAAGTGGGTGATAAAGATCTTGCTAACTTTTCGAGGACGGATGCTGGTTTCTAAGATTTGATTTTGTGTCCCTTCTCCACAGTCAAAGAGCCAAACTTCATTGATCTCATCCAAGAGTTTGAGCGCTAGACTTGAGACATTACGAGATTTGGACGGCTGGCCCGCACCCGTTCCTAAAAATTGAATTTCCATTGTATTCTTTCTAACTAATATAGATCATAGCAGTCCGATTCTTCGATCGAACGGCGATTTTTCCTGGGTAGGCCCTAGCTAATTGAGCCAATTCGTCCTGGTTGTAGCCAGTCAGGCGGATGCTCCCATCTGCCAACTCTTCAAGATTAGATAGAGGTGACAATTCCTTGGTCTCCACCACCTCTTGATCGTTCACCGGACGCATCAAGACCAAGCCTTCCTCTTCATAGACCAGGTAGTGAGGAAAGATCTGCGCAATCTCAAACAAGAGGTCCATACGAATGGTTTCTGCTTGCTGGGCAAAGACTTGAGCCAATCCTTTCTCTCGGTAGCAAAAACCATAGGCCTTGCCAGACAGATTGAGACGGACAAAGGGTTTGTCCTCCTCAAAGCTAGGACTGGTCTGATAGAGGTCAAAGGCCTCAGTGACTTGTTCAAAGTAGTCAGTTGCTGCTTCGGGGCTCTTCTTTTGGTAAAGCTCAGCGAAGTAGGCATTTATCACACTGGGCGGTGGCGTGATAAACTGGAGCTTTTGCTCTTCTGTCAATCCCTCTAAGATCCGCTCCAAATAGACCTTGTCGAGACTGGTATAGCCTCCATAGCTGAGGGCGATATTAAGATAATCCATGATGATAAAACTCCTCTAGTCTCCATGCATTTTTAGGGGCGATGTAGCCTGTTATGACCTCACCAGTTTCCTCATAGGAACGCTCAGCCAATATGGCAATGGTCTCCAATTCATGGATGCGGTAGGCTTGATCAAAAGGAACCTGAATCGTAAAGGGATGGAAGAGCTCCTGCATCTTTCAAGTAGAATGTCATGCAGTTTAGTCCGACTATCGGGATCCTTGGCCGAAACCAGGCGATAAGGTGTCTGAGTCGGAGTAAAGTCCGCGACTTTATCAGCTTTATTGTAGAGAGTTAAGCGTGGAATCTCCAGCATCTCCAAATCCTTCATAATCTGAAGAACTGTCTTTTCATGCTCTTCATGGTTGGGATCAGAGGCATCGATGACATGGACCAAGAGATCCACATTCTTGCTTTCTTCCAGGGTCGACTTAAAACTGGTCACCAACTCTGTCGGTAAGTCCTGAATAAAGCCGACTGTATCTGTCAGAGTTACTTGTAGATTGCCTGTTAGATGAATACTCTTGGTGGTCGCATCCAAGGTCGCAAAGAGTTCATCTGCCTCGTATTGGGTCTTACTGGTCAAGGCATTCATAATGGTTGATTTGCCGGCATTGGTATAGCCAATCAAGCCAATCTTAAAGATGGGGGATTCTAGGCGTTTTTTTCCCGTACCACTTCACGGTTCTTCTCGACCACCTTGAGTTGACGCTCGATATCGGTGATTTGATTGCGGACACTCCGGCGGTTCAACTCCAGCTGACTTTCTCCCGGTCCACGGGAACCAATCCCCCCCCGGCCTGACGGCTGAGCATGATCCCTTGACCCACGAGACGGGGCAAGAGGTACTTGAGCTGGGCCAGATGAACCTGGAGCTTACCTTCGTGGCTTCGTGCCCGCATGGCAAAGATATCCAAAATCAACTGCATCCGGTCGATGACCTTTACACCTAAGATTTCTTCTAAATTCACATTCTGGCGAGGGGTCAAACGGTTGTTAACGACAACTGTCGAAACCTCATCTGCATCGACCATTTGGGCAATCTCTTCTAGCTTTCCAGAGCCGACAAAAGTCTTGCTATCGTACTTTTCTCTCTTTTGGGTGTAGATCCCTACGACTTCTGCTCCGGCTGTCTTGGCTAGACTGGCCAACTCCTCCATGGACATGTCAAAGTTCTCCATACCTTGGAGCTCGACACCAACAATGAGGACCCGCTCCTGTTTTTTCTCAGTTTCTATCATCTAAAAATCTTTCTATATTTTGAAGAACCCGCTCCTTGAAGCCTTCTTCTCCAATCTGGTAAAAATGAACTGTCATCCGATTGCGAAACCAAGTCAACTGGCGCTTGGCAAAACGGCGCGTATTTTGCTTGAGCTGTTCAAGAGCCTCTTCTAAACTTTGCCCCCCCCTTGAAATAAGGAAAGAGCTCCTTGTAGCCAATCCCTTTCGCAGCCTGAACCTCAGGATGGTTGTCATAGAGCCACTGGGCTTCTTCTAACAAGCCCTGCTCAACCATGAGATCCACCCGTCGATTGATGCGGTCATACAAGGCTTGGCGATCATCGTCTAGACAAATGATATAGGGTTCATAGGCTGGAGCTTGATTTTCCAAGTCCTGACCGAAATGGGAGATTTCCAAGGCCCGCATTGCTCGTCTACGATTGATCTGCGGAATTTCAATTCCCTCTTTTGCTACTCGATCAAACAGTTCTTCATCAGTGAGAGGGGACAAGGACTCCCGATAGGCTAGAATGTCCTCGTGGGCAACATCCCCTCCTAGGTGATAGCCTTCTAAGAGACTCTGGACATAGAGGCCTGTCCCTCCAGCAATAATAGGAAGGTGGCCTCGTTCTTGAATCTCCTCGATGGCTTGGCTGGCTTCTGTCACAAAATCGTAGGCTGAGTAAGTATCTGTCACCTCGCGGACATCGATCAGATGATGGGGAGCCGCTGCCTGCTCTTCTGGACTAGCCTTGGCCGTTCCAATATCTAGGGTGCGGTAGACCTGCTGGCTATCTCCGCTGATGACCTCCCCCTGAAAGCGCTGGGCCACCTCGATAGCGAGGGCTGTTTTCCCAACAGCGGTCGGTCCCACTATCACAATTATCTTGTTTTTCATCGTTTTTCCTTGCAAAAATCGCATTTTTTCGTTACCATATATTATAACATAAAAATTTAAAGTTCTAAAAAGGAGAAATTCTCATGGCTAAAGGATTTGGTAAAGGTTTTGTTACTGGTGTTGCTGGTACAGTTGCTGCTGTAGCAGGTGCAGTTTACACATTCAAGAAAAAAGTAATCGAGCCTGAAGAACAAAAAGCAGCTTTCATCGAAGAAAACCGCAAAAAAGCAGCACGTCGTCGTGTATCACACTAATCAAAGAAAAAAACTCCGGGAAACCGGAGTTTTTTGTGAATGTAGACAAACTATTTTTTTACATTACTAGCTAGATAATTTTTTCAAAAAAGTTATTTATTATTTAAGATTTTAAGCAAGTCAAAAACTTTCCGCTGTGAGAAAAGTGCTAGAAACACGATTGTTTCTAGCACACGGGAGGTTTGGAACCTTAGGTCCAAAACTAAGTCATGGAACTTCGTAGAAGTTCGCTGACGTCCGTACTCACCTAAGGAAAGTTTTTCAGAAGAATTTATCTTTAATCTAAAAACTCCGGAAAACCGGAGTTTTTTTGTGTTCTTATCGTTCTTTCAACATCTTGGTGGCAAGGTCTAGCATCTCTACCGCCTTTTGGTAGTGCTCGTCCAACAAATCGTAGACGGCATCTTCCGATAAGACTCCACAGTAGACCTCTTCAGGGAAGTCTGGCTGGTTGGACAATTCGACATCGTCCATGTAGACCTGGCTAGTGTAGTAATCACGAAGGGCGATATAGCTAGACTGGCCAGCTTCTACCCGTTTCAAACATGCTTCGAGCTCTTCGATTAAACCTTGGTAGGTGTTGAGATGGCCTTCCATCTCTTGGATTCGTTCAATTGGAGTCATGAGTTGTCCTTTCTATCTGCTAGAGAAACGACTTGCAACTGCTCGCCACCCAGTAAAATCAAATAGGATTCAACCTGGTCCACAGCATATGAGCGATGGAGGGCTTCTGCGTAGAGTTCCAGTTGGGCTTGGTAGCGATCCAGCAATTCTTGAGGGTTCCGGTAACGGTCTGTCTTGTAGTCAAAGAGAAGAATCCGATCTTCCAACAGTAGGTAGCCGTCTAAGATCCCCCGGACCACAAAGTCCTGGCCACTAGCTGGATCTGTCTTGAGCATGGCAAAGGGCGCTTCACGATGGACCTTGTCGGACTCTTTTTAGCAAGAGTTGGCCCAAGTCGGTCTGGAAGAAGGCCAAGACCTTCTTGAGGTCGATTCGCTTCTTGACAGCTAGGCTGGCATTGACTTCTTGGAGAACCATTGCTAGGCTCTCCATGGTTGGAACCGTCATCAATGGGATCCGTTGCATCAATTCGTGCAGGGCACTACCGACTCGTCGCTCCTGTCACAGCTTCTTCCTTGCCAAAGGTTGGAAAGTCAAAGCTTGGTAAGGCAAGATCCGCTTTTTCCATGAAGTCCACTCCTTCGGTATCTTGGATAGGTTCATAGAATTTCTTAATTTGGCTCGGAGTCCGCACACTCGGAAGTTGGATGGCTGCTTGGTACTGGGTGTTGAGCCGGTCCACTGATTCTAAGACATCTAAGGCTCGGCGGATCTCATCTGATTGGCGGTTGTCCTTGAGGTCATCAACTGGGAGAGAAGACTTCAACTCCAAGTGACCGATTTGCTCCGGCGTCAAGTCTTGGTCGGTCACAAAGCGGGTCTGATAGGACAAGTGTTGCTGGGCAAAGACTGCCTGGATGGCATAGAGCCAGTCTTGGAAACAATTGATCTCCTTACGAAGGGCTGGACTCAAGCGTCCATTGACACTGGCTCCCCATTTTTTCTCTTCTAACTTATCCTGCCGGCCCTTGCCTACCAGATAGAGCTTGCGCTCTGCCCGGGTCATAGCGACATAGAGGAGGCACATCTGCTCCGACAAGGCTGCTAAACGAATTTCCTCGACATTCCGCTGGTAAGGCAGGGTCTCAATGACCAAGCGTACCGACTCGGGAAGTCCCTCTTGATCAGACTCGATGGGGAGATTCGCAACATACTTAATCCCGACCCCATTTTTCCGACTAATGACAGCATTGGTAGATAGTTCCTTGCCGACAAACTTTTTGTCAGTATTGAGGATAAAGACATAAGGAAACTCAAGTCCCTTGCTCTTATGGATGGTCATGAGTTGGACAGCATCCTTAGGAACTGCTTGGGCGACATTGGCCAAGTCGTGTTGGTTTTCCAAAATCTTATCAATCATGGAGATAAAGCGTGGCAAACCTTTGAAACTAGAGCTTTCAAAGTCATTTGCCCGAAGGGTCAAGGCATAGAGATTGGCCTGCCGTTGAGCTCCGTTTGGTAAGGCACCTACATAATCATAATAGTGGCGATCCTGGTAAATCCTCCAAAGCAGATCGTAAAGGGAATGCGTCTGCGCATAGTCACGCCAGGCATCCAGTGTCTCCATAAAGCGGGTGAGCTTCTCTCTCAAGCTGGAATTGATCAAATGAGGAGCACTCCCTGTCTGGTCTAAGGCGTGTTGCAGTTTCTCATAGAGATTCTCTGCCTTCTTTCCTTCAACTCCCTGTAAGGCTAAGCGAGCCAACTGGTCCTCATCAAACTCAAACATGGCTGATTTCATGAGGGCCACCAAGGGATAGTCCTGCAAGGGATTGTTAATGGTCCGGAGGGTGTCCAAAAGGACCATGACTTCAACGGACTGGAGGTAGTTTTCCTCTCCTCCATCTGCAACGATAGGAATCTGATAGGCTTCAAAGGCTGAAAGCACCTTGTCGTTGCGAGTCCGAGACGCCGTCAAGAGTGTGATATCCTTAAAGGAAACCCCTTCTTCGTTGTGGAGGCGGATGATCTCCTTGATGACCAAAGGACTTCACCTGAGGATAGGCTATCCCCTTCTTGCTCCTCGTCTTCAGCTGCTTCAGCCACATCCTGACTGCCATCGTAAAGCAGGAACTCAGTTTCATAGGCGGGTGTCGGCTCTTTCTTATCCGGATTGCCCGCAATCAAGCGGTGGCTCTGGTCATAGAGAATCTCCCCAACTTCCTCATCCATGAGGCGTTCAAAGACATGATTGGTCGCTTCTAAGACCTCTACGTGGCTTCGGAAATTCTCCTTGAGCAGGATCAACTTACCATCAGCCCCTTCTTCTTGGTAGGCCTTAAACTTATCATTAAATCTGAGGATCCGCCTGACGGAAACGGTAGATAGACTGTTTGATATCTCCCACCATGAAGCGGTTGTGGCCATTAGACAAGAGCTCCAACATCCGCTCTTGGGTGTGGTTGGTATCCTGGTACTCATCGACCATGACCTCGTGGTAGCGCTCCTGATAGAGACTGCGGATATGAGGGAATTCTTCAAGGATCTGGATAGCAAAATGGCTGATGTCGCCAAACTCAAAGGCATTTTCCTGCTTCTTGCGCTCCAAATAAGCGGTGGAGAAAGCTTGGACAAAGTCCCTGAGCAAGACCAGCAAAGGTAAGGGTTCATCCTTGAAGCGAATCTGATAGGTTAGCTGGTAGTGCTGGGAAGCTGCTGCCCGCAAGGCTTCGATGCGTTCTTTGCGTTCGTCATTGAAGGCAGTAGCTAGCTCTTTCAGGTCTTCTTTTCGTGTCGTGATGGTCAGGCTTCGTCCTCCGCTGGCACGGGAGATCAAGACCACCCGCTCCAAGACCTCAAAGATGGCTTCCTGGCTCGATTTCTCATTGAGACTAGCGATTAAGTCTTGAATAGCGGTGACATTTTCTTGGTACTTGGCCCCTGAAAAGGCTTGGCCTTCATTAGCCAGGTGGAAGGTAAAGAAAGATTCCAGTTCAAAGAGTTGCTCTTTTACCTCTTGGGCCAACTGGTCCAAGGCTTCATCATAGTCCAGATCTTGATAGCCTTTGAGGAAAGACCCTCTAGCCAGGCTTGGGGATCCGCAGTGGATTGGAGGAAGTCTACCAAGGCATAAACCTGGTCCTTAAAACCAGCTAGCGACTTGCCCTTTCCTGTAAAGTTCTTGACCAAGCAACTAAAGAGGCGGTCGGTCCCTTGCTCCTCATAAAAGCGCTCAAAGGCTTGTTCAAAACAGTCATTCTTGAGCAAGTACTGCTCGCTCGCGCTTTGGAGGATGCGGAAGGTCGGCGAGAGGCCTAATAAATAGCCATATTTGGAAACCAGGCGCTTGCGTGAAGGCATCCATGGTTCCGATATCACTAGTTGGTAATTCTGCAATTTGTTGGGCCAAGTGGTGCTTGAGCTCCTCATCCTGGCTAGCCTTGAGACTTTTCTCCAACTCTTTTTCTAACCGTTCCTTAAGCTCGGTTGCTGCTTTGACAGTAAAGGTTGAGATGAACAATTGCTGGATGGAAATCCCCCGATGCAATTGATCCAGGATCCGTTGAACCATGACGAAGGTCTTTCCAGATCCAGCCGAAGCTGAGACTAGAATATTTGTCCCTGATGAATAGATGGCTTCTATCTGCTCAGGGGTCCGTTTTTGTTCCTTGTCAGACTGGGCCTCCTGGACTTGGAGGTCTTGAATCTGCTTAGGACTTAAAAATTCAATTGGTTTCATTGATTCAATTCCTCCCTCATTTTTTCTATCCAGGCCTGGCGGAGCTTGTCACCGACCGGGCGTTTCTCGTACTGACTTGGATCCAATTTTTCCAAGAAGCGGGCTTGTCCTAGATGAAGATTGGCTTCAAATCCAGTAATCGATTTGTACTGTTCTACATAGGGAGCAATGCTTCGTCCATTTTCAGTATAAGGGTTAATCGCAAAGTTACCCGACAAGATGCCCTCTGCTGCTTCTTGATAGAGATGGGCATTGTAGAGCAAGAGCAGGTCTAGCTCCTCTTGACTCAGGAGCATGGCCTTGTTTTTCTCATAGTTCTCGTCAAGTTGGCTAGCCTGATCTGCCAAGAATAGACCCTTGTATTGCTGGGTTTTTAGAACGGCTTGGACAGCATCATCGACCGCCTTGGTATCCTTGAGAAGCACCAAAGGATCCGTCATCTGCAAGTACATGGCTCCAAAAATCCCCTTGTCAGGATCAAAGTCCTGAAAGTCTTTGATAGCGGACAGATAGGTTGGCAATTGGGAGTTGAGACCGTTAAAGAACTTCTCAAAATTAAACTTGGTCTCACTGGACTTGTAGTCCACCACTCCCAAAGCTCCTGTATCAGACAGCCGGTCAATCCGATCGACCTTGCCCTTGACCAAGAGCGGACGACCATCTTCTAGGGTTAAGAAGGGACGATCTGCCTGGCCGAAGAGAGCTTCTTCTCCAATGGTTTCAATGCGATCATTGTGAGCGAGGACACGTCCCGTTGCCCGAGCGGTATCCAGAAGCAATTCTTTTGAAAAAGCAGCCATGGCATTCTCCTGATAAAGGAGGGCAAACTCTGTCTCCTGGCTGGTTTCGCGAATGGCCTTGTTCAAGCGCTCATCAAAATCTCCTTCTGAAGGATCTTTTAGCACCCGTTCAAATTCGGTGCAAGAAATTCCCATGGCTTCTCGCATCTGGTCGCAAGTGCCACTCCTCTTGCAAGCCCAAGACATAGTGGAGATAATAGCTATATTGGTTTTGGTAGTAAGTGTTGAGAGCTGAAGCAGATAAAGACAGAGCCTGACCTTTAGGATAAAGGGCTTCAAGGGTCTCATCTTCTAGGACCTTGGTCGTCAAGTTTTGGCTAATTTGTGGGATGTGCAAGTCTTCTGACGCTAATTTCTTCCGAAGGACACGAATGGCAACCGCCCAGAAGGTCGCTTCTTCCTTGCTCAACTCCTGGTCAATTTCTCCCTGGTGCAATTCAATCAATCGAGCTAAGAGAGCCTGGTAAGAACCCATGTCTTGACTAGAGGCTGTTGCCTTCTTCGAAATGACAGATAAATTGAGGGGGGCCTTGGTCAGCTCGAGCAAGTAAGGGGACATCTTGTCATCCACCTCGTTGACTAAAATAGGACTGGACAAGACCAACTGTTTGGTGGCTGCATTGAAGAGGGACAGGGCGACGAAGCGATTCTTCCGTAAGTTGTCCTGACTGGCAATTTGGAGATTGGCCTGTTCGTCTGAAGCTTGGTTCAAGACCTGGCGCTCCTCATCCGTCAGCAAGGATTGGTCCTTGGCAATCTTAGGGAAGCGCTCCTGGGTCAAACCAATGGCATAGACATAAGGAGCTGATAGAGGTTCGATCAAATCATAAGACTGAACTGTCACCACATCGACAGTCGCTGGAACCGTCCGATAACTTGCCAACAACATCCCTGATAAGAGGATGCTTAGGAAATCATCCAAAGTCACCTTCATCTGTTCAAACTTGGGCAAATTGCTCTAGTACATGGCTAAAGGACTTCCAGACTTGATCATAGCGTTCCATCTCCTGCTCTGAACCACGACCGGCCAACTGTTGCATATTTTGAGCCAACTGACCCTCCTGGAAAAACTGGGCAAACTTCTTCAGCAGTCCCTGGCTGGTCTGACTCTTAGTCTTATAAAATTCCTGCAGAGGACTGATCACTTGCTGGCGAATCTGATTGAGACGCTCTAGGTCAAATTTGTCCTGGTGGTTGGCTGTAAAGTCACGAGAAAAGGCAGCCAGACCCTTAATCTCTGCAAAGCGAACATATTGTTCGAAATGGTCGATATCCTCTCGTGTCAGCGTCCCATAGAGCCCCGTCTTCAAGAGATTGACCACATCCTCGGTCAAACCGATAGCGACGAAGACGGTCCAAGGATTCCACCCATTGGACCAGGGGATGCTGGGCCATAGATTCGCTCTTTCCGAGATAGAAAGGAATCTGGTACTGGTCAAAGATGGTCTTGAGCTGGAGCTGATAAGCATCCACATCTCCCAAGAGGACCCGAATGTCTTTGTACCGTGCGCCCTCATAGAGGCGCTGGCGAATGGAGCGGGCAACGGCTTCTAGCTCTTCCTTTTGATGATTACAAGTCCAAATCTCTACGGCTTCTCGATCTTGATCAGACAGCTCTACATCGACCTCTGTAAAGTCATAGCGAGCTTCCAAGATCCGCGTCATACGGCTAAAGGCATCCTCTTTTCCTTGACCGACGTAGCTTGGTGTGACCTGGTAGGTCCTAGCCAAGTCTAGCAAGAAATCGACACTGGCCTGGTAGAGATTCCCCTCACGAAAGCTCGAGCGATAGGCTTTCTCACTGGCATAAGCCCCGATAATGATCTCGACGCCCTTGTCATGCAGCAAATGAACTAGGTAGTCCTCCTCAGCTGAGAAACGGGTAAAGCCATCAATCACCAAGGCCAAATCCTTTAACTCCTCATCCAAATCTCCCTTGATAAGGTGAGAGGCAAAACTAGCCAGCTTAGACTCAGACTCAAAGGCGCCTGAAACTAACTGGTCTTGGACAGCCTTCAAGATATGGACCAAGTCTTCTCTCTTTTCCTGATCTGGCAAGGCATCCAAGTCGGATGCTGTCATCTGGGCTGTCTGCAACTCATGAAAGAGCTGGATCAATTGTTGGATAAACTGGGGATCCTTCTTAAGACGTGCATAAACCTTGAGCTCTTCATCCGGCATCTGAGAAAGCACCTTAAAAAAGAGCATGCCAAGACCGATATCATCTAGCGCTTGTTGCTGGTGGTTTTCATTAAGTGTAAAATAGCGTGCCATCTGAGCAAAGCGCGTAATGGTGATGGCAAAAGAAGCCTCCTCGTCTATGAGTTGCAAGACTTTGCGCTCCTTCTCAAAAGATAGAGAGTTGGGCGCGATATAAAAGACCCGCTTCCCTTCTTCAACCAAGCGATTGGCCTCATCCACCAAGACCTGGGTTAAAGGGGTTCGAATATCTGTATAGACTAATTTCATAATGTTTTGATTCCTGTAAAATGATAGTTCTATTATACCATCTTTGCGCCTTTTCTACAGGGATTTTCCCATCATTCAAGAGATTCAAAGCAGATAAAAAAACCGGACAAAACGTCCAGTTTTTCAACTATTTTTTTAACTTCCCCAATTGATTAAAAGATAGAGTATGCTAGAGCCAAACATATCGGCCAAAGCATGCATGAGGAAGAATGGCAAAAGGTTTTTGATCACCTTCTTGTAGAGAACATAGTAGAAGAGTCCATAGATAACTCCAATGACCACTGCCCAAAGCAAACCTTGGTAGGTATGGAAGGAAATCCGAATTAAGATCGAATAAGCCAGTGCCCACCACTTGTACTTGTCATTAACAGATGTCATGACTCCCAAGAAGAAGAACTCTTCGTAGAAACCATTCAGCAAGGCATAAGCAATCGCCATGGGACTAAGCGCTAAGAACTTGTGAATAATCTGCATGGGATCGATATAAGGGAGGAGATTGATATTGAAGTAATCGTACTCTCCACTCACCGTTGTCACGATATCCCCAAACAGACCAACAATGGCAAAGATCAAAGGTACCCAAAAGAGGACGGACCATTTAAATCGAATTGGAAGCTGTTTAAAATCGAAATTCCTGAGCAGCAAGTAAGCCAAGGCAAGAGCTAATAAGATAATCTGTAAAGTAAAGTTACTGGAGTAGGCTGCCCCATCCGTTGCTGTATTGGTAGCTGTCTCCGTGGCTGTGCTAACGGTTTGCGCAACTGGTTGAAGACTGGCAAGGAAGAGTTCTGTAGACCAGACAATAAACTGCCCAAACATGATCGCAGTCACAATAGCGATATCATACCATTTGAGCTCTTTTAATGGCTTTTCAGGTCGTATAAATTTAAGAATGTTCATCATTCATCCTTCTATTCCCATGATGGAAGTGTTTTTGATAGTTCTACTATAGTAGAATATGCTTAAAGAAACTTTAATTCTTAGTTAGTAATAAAATGCTATTAGTAAAGAGGCTAGGACTTTGTCCCAGCCTCTCAATTGTCTTTGGATTGTCGAGCAAGACGCAGTGGTTGCTTGGTATCTTTGTTCGCTTTTTAAGCTCCAAATATGACCTAATGAGGGAAACAAAGTTTCCTTTATCTGCAACCTTCAACAGTCTCCCAGACTGTTGAAGCTGTGCGGAGGTGAGACGACGAAATCGAATTCTAACGAGTTACCGATTTCTGTCCCACTCTCTCTTAGTTCGATTCCTCTAAGAGGGCCTGGATTCTATCCAGATACTGATTATCGGTCACTGCCATCACGCGCACGCCTTCTGGCCAGATAAAGTCGGGACTGATCTGACTTCGCAAAGGCTGGTCTTCCGCATCTCGATAGCCAATAATATTGAGTTGATATTGGTCTCTGATTTCCAAGTCTCGGATGCTTTTTCCTACCCAGCTAGCTGGAACTGTAAACTCGACCACCAGCACTGCTTCATCCAACTGGAAGACTTCAATCCCGTGTTGGAAAAGGATCATCTTAGCTAGGGACATCCCCGCTTCTACCTCTGGTAGGATGACCAAATCAGCCCCAATCTTCTCAAGGACTTCCTTGGTCACTTCATTTTTGACCTTGGCAATGACGTTTTCGACGCCAAGTGCCTTACAGTGCATGACAGCCAGTACACTGGACTCCAGGTTTTCTCCCGTCGCGATAACGACCGTATCACAGTTCCCAATATCTGCTGCATCCAAGAGGTCCAACTCCGTAATATCTCCAACAATTCCAGTTGTAATCATGGATTCATACTGATTAATCACATCTTCGTGATCATCAATTGCAATAATATCCACATCCTGGTCCTGCAGAGTTTTCAGGACACTCTGTCCAAATTCCTAGTCCCAGAATTCCAATGGTTCGATTTGCCATAAGTTTCTCCTATCCGATAATGATGTCTGCCTTGGCATACTGCAAGGTATCTGCTTTCTCGGCTTGGTAATTGTTCAAGCTAACCATGAGGGTTAAGGGACCAATCCGTCCGATAAACATGAGGACCATGATAATGGCTAGTCCCGCTCCATTTAAGGTTGAGGTTACATTGGCGGTCACTCCAACTGTCGCTAGAGCGGATACCACCTCAAAGACCAAATAAATAAAGCGTTGGCCATCCGGCGTCACCAAACAGATTCCTAATAGTCCCACTAAGAAGGTCAACTGGAAAATCACCGCCGTCCCAAAGGAACGTTGAACAATGTCTGGTGAAATCGTACGTTTTCCTAAATTGGTATGTGGTAGCCCCAATAGTTCCTTCCGAGCCAGGAGCAAGAGGACTAGGAAGGTGGTGATCTTCATCCCCCCTGCTGTCCCGCCTGGTGCTCCACCTAAAAACATCTGCAAGAGATAGACGAAGAGCGTCACTGGCCGGACTGCTGTATAATCTAAGGATGCAAAACCAGCTGTCCGCATGCTGACGGTTTGGAAAAAGCTGACTAAAATTTTCTCTCCTAAGGGGAGGGACCCAATGGTCGCCGGATTATCAAACTCAGTCAAGAGACTGGTTACGGTCCCAAAGAGAAGGATCGCAGCTGTTAACCAGAGAACCACCTTGGTATGGAAGCGAAGAGTTCGCCGTCCTGATTGATTGCGGGCCTTGGTGGCTAGGTCAAACCAGACCATGAAGCCCAAGCCCCCAGTAATAATAAGGGCAGACAAGGTCAGATTGACCAACCAATCGGTCTGGAAGCTCATCATACTATCGCCTCCAAAATTATCAAAGCCCGCATTACAGAAAGCGGAAACCGCGACAAAGATAGAGTTAAAGATTCCATGGCCCCAACCAAAGCGAGGAATGAAGCGAATCATGAGGAGCAAGGCCCCCAGTCCTTCGATGGTAAAGGTGGTAATGAAAATAGAACGGACAAAACGGGCCAAGCTCTGGTTATTGCTAAAGCTAAAGCTGTCCCGAATGGTCTGTCGGTCCTTGTAGCTGAGCTTTTGACGACTTTCCATAAAGAAGAGACCGATAAAGGTCAAGATCCCCAGGCCACCGATCTGAATCAAGAGCATACAGATCAACTGCCCCCAAGCATTGTAGGTCGAGGCTACTGACTGGGTAAAGAGCCCTGTCACACAGACCATGGAGACCGCTGTAAAAAGGTGGTCGACATAGCCTGCTTTTGAGCTTGCTTGCTGGACAAAAGGCAGACTCAATAAGAGGGAGCCAATTAAGATAACCAAGAAAAAGCTGAAAAAGATCCTCCTTGCTGGAGACAGACTTTTCATCTTGGACTGCCATTGTTTAAATAATAATTTGACTAACATAGCTTCATTGTACCATAAAAAGAGAATAGACCTACAAGTGAAGAACCATTTCTAGGCACAATTCTAAGGCTTTATCGAATGCTTCAGATCCCCAGTCACGCTGGTCATAATTTTCCAGGTCTGCAAGAGAATCTGCGGTAAATAGGAGCAAGCCCCAAACCGCATCACGAAGCTGGGCTACTGCTGCCAGTGAGGCGCACTCCATCTCCACCACACTACACCCTTCTTCAATGCGATAGGCCACCTTGTCAGGCGTTTCTCGATAAAAGCCATCCGTCGACCAGGTCATGACCTCTTGATAGGGAATTTCTTTTCCTTTTAAGACAGTTTCAATGGCGGTCAATGCACGACTGTCCACTTCCATATAACGAGATGGCGCCACATAATGGTAACTAGCTCCCTCATCTCGCAAGGCTTTTGTTGGGATTAAAAAGGCATTTCTTCCATGTCTACCAAGACGCCACAGCTACCTGCCGAAATCATCTTCTTCACCCCATAGCCAATTAACCAATCCATGAATTGAGCTGCTGGTGCAGATCCAACTGGCGCTTGGGCTAAGCAGATTTCCTCTCCTTGGTGCTCCATGACATAAACCGGATAGGTCTTGGTAGCTGAGACAAAGCTAGCTACTTGTTTGGCTCCAGCAGCTTTGGCAAAGCGGTCAATCTCATCCTCTAAGAAAGCATAAGCGCATTTATCAGGTAAATGCAGGTCTAACCCCTCATGAGTCGGCATAATGACTGCCTGTGGGTTGTCATCAAACTCTAAAATAGGAATTTCATGTTTATGGATCATCAGCTACCTCCAATCTTTGTTTGTAACATTATATAAGTCTATCTAGCCGGTGTCAAGAAGAGATAGCGAAAAGGACGAATTCCCTTATGAGTCAGTTTAAAATTGAAAAAGTGATCTTCGCATCAAGGCACTAGACAACAAACAAGAGCGCACCTTCACCAAGAAACAAGTGATGTCGAATTTGAAATAAGCATTTATTTCAAGATTAAAAAAAATTCTAGTAGACATCCTCTACTAGAATTTTTTTGTTAGTCAATGACAATCATAGCCTTGATGGTCTTGCGTTCATCCATGTCTTTATAGGCTTGATCAATCTCGTCCAAGCTATAGCTATGGGTGAAGACGCGTCCTGGATTGATATCTCCGTCAAGCACTGCTTTCAGCAAGAACTGTTTGTCATAAGTTGTTACGGAAGCTGCTCCACCTGCAACAGAAATGTTTTGGGCAAAGGTGGATCCAAGAGCACGGTTATTGTAGTGAGGCACACCGACAAAACCTAAGCGCCCTCCATTGTGAAGAACCCCAAGGGCTTGGTCGACTGCTGCCGCTGTACCGACACATTCAAGAGCGGCATCTGCTCCTCCTCCAAGGATTTCACGGACCTTGGCAATCCCGTCTTCCCCGCGCTCCGCAACAACGGCTGTCGCTCCAAATTCCAGAGCCAATTGTTGACGGTCCTCATGCCGACTCATGAGGACAATTTGCGATGCTCCCCGCATCTTAGCTGCAATCACAGCACATTGACCAACAGCACCGTCACCAATAACAACTACCTTGTCACCTTTTTGCACATCAGCCACACGCGCCGCATGGTAGCCTGTCGGCATGACATCTGCCAGCGTCAAGAAGGATTTGAGCATGGCTTCTGTATAATCAGATGGTTGACCAGGGATTTTGACAAGAGCCCAGTTAGCATACTCGAAGCGCATGTACTCCGCTTGCACCCCGTCAGACCAGTTGCTGCCAATATGTCGGTCACAGGTCCCATCATAGCCAGCACGACAGGCATCACACTCCCCACAACCATGAGTGAAAGGGGCGATGACAAAGTCTCCTGGTTTGACCGTAGTAATGGCCTCACCGATTTCTTCCACAATCCCAATGGCTTCGTGGCCACTATTTTGATGACCCGCTTCAATATCTGGATTGCGGTAGCTCCAGAGATCGGATCCACAGACACAGGTGCGAACGAGGCGGAGAATGACATCATCTGGTGCTTCTATGTGTGGACGCTCCACTTCTACAAGGCCCACTTGCCCAGCTTTTGTATAGACTGTTTTCTTCATAGGAACAACCTACTTTCTATTGCTTACTTACCTATAGTATACACTTTTTATCGAGCTTTAGCCCACTTCCTGATTTAAAACTCCATCATTTAATCATATTTTTTCCCATACTTCTTTTCTAGCATTTTCTTAATCAGATAGGGCATTTTGACATTTTCGCGGCCTCTCTTATCAATCAATTTTCTGACAAAATCGGGCATTTGAATATCTTTTTCTGCTTCCAAAATCTGACCTGTACTTGAAGAAGCTTCCAACTCATCAAAAGTCTCTAGCTGAGGTTGATAGTCACTATAGTCACCATCTATATGAGACTGAATAGTTGACAAAAGGGCTTAATCAGTCGTGAATCGCTATTTGGCATAGGAGGTCGGTGATAAGCCACTCCGATCTCCTGGCATAGCTCCTTACACTCCACATCATTATCAAAAAGAACTTCAATATGCTCACTAATAAAGGCAATCGGAACAAAAATATAGTGGTTCGGGTGTTCCTTCTCATCATGAAGGTATTCTAAGACATCAGGTTTAATCCAAGGAATACCTATATCACTCTCACTCTGCCATGTATTAGTGTACTGTTCTTCCTTTAGCCCTAAAATCTCCGCAATCAAGCGACTATTGTCATAAATCTGGTCGATATAGGGGTCACCGAAATCTATTGCCAAAACTGGGACACTGTGGGCTGAAAAAATCACCCTAAAGCTGTCATCTCCAATCTTATCTAAAATCTTTTGGATCTCATCAGCCCAATAGTGGAGTAGGTCAGGTTCGCGGTACCAGTCCTTGATAATTTGAAACCTAATCTGCTCACTTTCTAAAAATTTCTCATACCCCATGACAGAATAGTAAGAATAATGAGGCTCTAAAATCAAGCACAAACATTCTTCAATTCCGTCATTCTCCATTTCTTTGATCACATCTGTGATGAAAGGGCGGGAAAATTTGTTGGCAAAGTAAACCGACGCTTGATTTCCAAGAGCAGTAGCAACCATGTCCACTTCTTCTCTAGTTATCCTTTGGAGTGGGGTTCCACCGATTCGGACGTAATTGTCATATAAAGTCTGAATTTCATGTGGTTCAGGACGAACCCCACGGCGTATATTTGTGAAAAATTCCGCTACTCCTTCATAGGTAATCTCTTCTGGTGAACCAAAAGTCATCATCAACACAGCTCTTTTACTCATAATTACTCCTTGTTCTACATTTGTTCTATTTTATCATGAAAAGGCTTACTTTAGGGAACTCTTTTATAAATCATTTGGAAGAAGAAACTAATTTTCTAGGTAAATACACAAGCTATTAAAAGAAATCATTCAAAGAAAGTGGAACAAATATCTTTTTATGTCCAATCCGATACTGTATTATTCTTTGAAAACAACATCTATTTGAAATGACCATCTTTCATGTAAGGAGAGAAGATTTGAATCTCTTTCTAAGAATTTCTACACAATAGAAAGTGGATAAAGAAACATTCTTCTATCCACTTTATTGTTTACAGCTTTTATTCGCTACGTAAAGATTCCACTGGGTCTTTCTTTGCGGCGATGCGTGAAGGGATGAGACCTGCCAACATCGTTAATACAATCGAGATACCGATGAGGATGAGCGCTGCTTCCCATGGTAACTGCGCCACGTTCTCCACGTTGGTCATTTTCGCAACGACGGCATTGATTGGAAGTGTTGCAAGGAGTGTAATGGCGATACCGAGCACTCCGGAGATAAATCCTTCGATGGCTGTTTCTGCCGTGAAGATGCGACGGATGTCTTTCTTCGAAGCCCCCATTGCACGTAGGATTCCGATTTCTTTTGTACGTTCGAGAACCGAGATGTAGGTGATAATCGCAATCATAATCGATGATACGATGAGCGAGATGGCTACGAAACCAACGAGTACGGTTGTAATCACGCCCACCATTGTCGTAATGGAGGACATGATGGTTTGAATATCGTCGGAGTAGGCGAGCACTTTGTCGTCTTCGCCGGCGTCTTTTTTCGCCGTGTTATAGGTGTTGATGAAGTCCTTCAACTCTTGTTTTTGTTGGAAGGAAGAGGTGTAGAACTCGATGGCAGCCGGTTTGGATTTGTCGATGACACCCAATTTCGCGAGGTTTTCCTCGTAAGTGGCAGCCGAGTTTTCGTTGTATTGTTGGATGTATTGCGCTTGTTGTTCAGGCGTCAATTTGACCAACTGGATTTTTTCTTCTTCGGTTAAATCAGCCGAATTGAATGGTTTTGGATCTTTGGCAAATTCTTTTCCAGTAAATACATTGATAGTTGGGTTAGCTTCTTGCTCTTTTACGATGTCACTATTTTGAATTTGTTCAGAAGTGTAATCGATAAGGGCGCTTGTATAAGCCACCCCACCAGAAGGAGAGTTCACCCCAGAACTGGTTCCTTCTTTGACGAAGAACGCCGACAATTTTAAGCTCGAGGCCATTCTCGATTTGCGTCTTCATATAGGCTTCGTCGTCAATTTTATTCATCCATTGGTTGTTTTCTTTGACGAAGCGGTTCGTGTTGACAACAGCTTTGAAAGTTTTTCCAATGAAATCCCTATACTGATAGGTTTGAGATTTGAGTTCATCCAGTTTCTTCGGATCGTTTAATTCGCTAGGGTCTTTGATGCGTAAGCTATAAAGGAGGAGGTCACTGATTTGGTTCTCTTCATCCACGATCAGGACGATTTCAGATTTATCCTTCGGAAGGCGACCTTCTAGCACATCATATTGCGCATTAAGCATGGCCTCGTCGCTTGAAAGTTGGCTCCAGTAGTCGATGTTTTGCAAATAGCCTTTAATTGTTTGGTTGGCCGTATCGACTTCGTCCGCGAGGTTAGACGGAAGAATACTCTTTGGACCGTTGGAGGTGTCACTGGCGTAAATATAGGGTTGTAAATTGTACTGGTAACGAATATCTTTTGTAAGGGTTGCGACTTCTGAAGCGTGTTTATCCAAGTAAGTCTTGAAGGAAGCGAGGTCATTTTTCCCGATTTGTTTTTTTCAATAGATTCGTTAGAAGCGTATTGACACCGAGTTCGTTTTTATCCCTATAAGGCTTTTCACTCAAGTCTGGAGAGGTTGCCATCAGATTACTCTGGTTCTGCTCGCTAATCGTCAGTGGCAAAGAGACGAGAGTGTCTTCTTGCACCTTCTTCACATAGTCGCTCACACCATTTGAGAGGGCCAAGATCAGGGCAATCCCGATAATCCCGATGGAACCAGCAAAGGCAGTCAGAAATGTCCGACCTTTCTTCGTCAATAAGTTATTAAACGAAAGGGCTAGAGCTGTCATAAAGCTCATCTTCGTCCTCGTGAACTGAATGTCACCTTGTTTGGTTTCTTGGGTTGGTTCGTAAGGATTCGAGTCGCTCAAGATGTTTCCATCTAATACTTGTACGATACGAGTGGAGTAGGTCTGTGCCAAATCTGGGTTATGCGTCACCATGATGACCAGACGTTCCTTGGCGATGTCTTTTAATAACTCCATGATTTGAACAGAAGTCTCAGAATCAAGCGCTCCTGTTGGCTCATCGGCTAAAACGACTTTAGGATTATTGACAAGGGCACGCGCAATCGCGATTCGTTGCATTTGTCCGCCAGACATTTGGCTTGGTTTCTTATATAAATGATCTTTTAGGCCAACGCGTTCAAGTGCTTCGATGGCACGCTTCTTACGTTCCGATTTAGAAACGCCAGAGAGCGTCATTGCAATCTCGACGTTTGAGAGTGCCGTTTGGTGACCAATCAGATTATAAGATTGGAAGACGAAACCAATCGTGTGGTTTCTGTAGCTATCCCAATCGCGATCTTTAAATTGCTTGGTTGATTTTCCTTGGATGAGTAAATCACCCGATGTGTATTGGTCGAGTCCACCGATGATATTTAAGAGGGTGGTTTTCCCAGAACCCGATTGCCCGAGAATGGAGACAAACTCGTTCTCGCGGAAATTCATTGAGATATCTTTCAGCGCGTGAAACTCTTGATTGCCTGTATGATATACTTTTGAAATATGTTGTAGTTGTAACATATGCTCGATCCTTTCATAAATGCGAGTAGTATATCACAATTTGAATTTTGAATCAATATATTAAATAGATTTTTTCTAAAATATTCTCAACAAAGGAATGATCAATTTTCATTAATGGTGGTGGTGATCATGTCCGCTCGGACTCTCTATGGCATGGATATCACGTTTATGGCAGGCATGACTAACTTGATCGCTATCCACTTCAATGGTAATATTATGAAAGCCAATGTCCTTTAGATAGTGACGGATAGCTGTTTTACTCGCTTCCATGTCTTCTATCCGCTTGAGACAGACATGAACAATGGCATTTTTCTCCAATCCATCCATGGTCCAGAGATTGAGCTGATTGATACTAGCGACATTGTCCACCTGCTCTAAGCCATTCTTAACTTGCTTGATCTCTACCCCTTCTGGCACAGCATCGAGGAAAATCTTAAGGGTGCTCCAAAAACGAGGAAGGGCTTTGGACAAGATGAAAGCAGAAATCAGAAGAGATAAGAGAGGATCAAGGAAATACCAGTCCGTATAACGCAAAATAATGGCAACGATAATCACAGCTAGCCAACCTAGTGTGTCCTCAAGGAAATGGAGGCTCAGGATGGATTCATTCTTGGTCTGCCCCTTCCGGACAATAAGGCTAGCCGTTAAATTAATAGCAATGGCGATGATGCCCAACCAAAGCATGCCCTTATGATCCACTGGTTGAGGTTCGATAAATTTACTGATATTTTCCAAAATAACGAGAGTGGAACCTGTAATAAGGATGACTGCCGTTAGGATGGCACCTAAGAGGCTAAAACGCTTGTAACCTAGGGAATAGCGACTGTCCTCCTCCCGATTGGAAATACTTTCGAGAAAAGCTGAAATGCCAATAGCCAAGGCATCTCCCAAGTCATGGACAGCATCCGCTAAGATCGCACTGGAGCCAAAGAGCCCTCCAAAGATAAATTCGATAATGGCAAAACTAAAATTTAAGAGAAAGGCTAGCCAAACGGCAAATTTTGAACTCAATTTTTGACCTCCTTTGGTATATGGTATATGGTATAATGGAAATAGATGATTCTCTCACTAGTATTATCTCCCACTCTATTTAGAAAGGATAGAAGCAAACCGTTCTCTGTGTACGTTATTGAACAGTTTGTTCGAATTGTCTATATGAGCCAAACCGATCGACGGATTGCTAAAACAAAAAAAGCGATCTATACAGCCTTCTTAGAACTGTTGAATAGCAAAGGCTACCAAGCGATAACTGTTCAAGATATTATTGATCTGGCAGATGTTGGGCGCTCTACCTTTTACAGTCATTATGAAAGCAAGGAACTCTTGCTAGACGAGCTCTGCCACTATCTCTTCCATCATTTATTTGAACGAGAAGCCCATGTCTCAGCAGAAGATTACTTGGCTCATATTTTTCTCCATTTCAGGAAAAACCAAGACCATGTGACCAGTCTTCTCCTATCAAAAAATGACTATTTTCTCCGTCAGCTCCATAAGGAATTAGAAGCCCATGTCTTTCCGATGGTGGCTGAGGACTTAAAAAAAGGGCATCCCACTATCCCTACCTCTTACCTCAAGCACTTTGTCATCACCAACTTCACTGAAACCCTTACCTGGTGGTTAAAAAAAGGGAAAGCTTATAACGAGCAAGAAGTTGTTCGCTTTTATTTAGACGTCATGGAAATGACAAGGAAACAAAAATAAATCATCCTTATTCTACTAGAAAGGGTATCTTATGAACCTCCTTATTCTTCTTGGTATTTTTACAGCCTTCTTAGCCCTTGCTTTTGCTCTTCTTCATTTCATGGCTAGCCTTTCAGAATTAAGAAAGGGCAAGAAGACTCTAGGAAATCGGCTTCTCCTTATCGGAAGTAGCCTTGCCACCTTATCTCTCACCCTCTACTTCTTTTTGCCGATTGTCGCACTATCTCTTTGGCTGATTGGCTGCGGGTTGATTTGCTACGGAGCCTATTGGAATGGCAAGCACAAAGAAAACTTCCATCCCGCCCACCATGTTATTCGGATTGGAATCGCTCTGGTACTTACTATCTTATTAGCCTTACTATAAAAAGAGCTCAAGTTTATCAATGAAAACTTGAGCTCTTTTAGTATTCTATTCATCATCCAAAATTGCTATACCTTCTACAGTTTATAAAATAAAAAAACAAATGCCAAAAATGACGTTTATTTTTAATCCGAAACAAGGCTTTTGCTTCACTTTTTAGATGCTCAAGCCATCAACACCATGAGAATAGGGATGACCACCATGGTAGCAAGGGTCGTCTCTGTCACCATAACCGCTGCGTAATCACTATCGGCTCCGTAGAGGTTGGCAACGACCGGGGCATTGGTCATCACTGGCATAGCGGACTGGATGATAAAGACTTGCTTCATCAAGCTTGGAAGAGGGGCCCAGTAAACAATGGTCGCCATTAAGAGAGGAGCAACCAGGAAGCGACCTAATAGAATCAGTAGCTGATCTTTTCCCAGAACTAATTGCTTCAGGCCTATATGAGACACTGACAAACCGATAAAGATCATGGATAAGGGAGTCGTTAAATTTCCCAGGTACTGTAAATCACTGGCTAAAAAGGATGGCAACTTTATCTGCAGCATCACCATGACTAGTCCTAAGAGAAAGCCCATTAGAGGAGGAGAAAAGACTTTTTTCAGACTCGTTTTGAGATCAAACTGAGCTTCTCCCTCACCATCTCGTTGGATCAGGTAGGTCCCCAAGGTCCAGAAAAAAGTCGTATTACACATGTAATAGATCAAAACATAGGGAATACTAGCATCCCCGAAAAGGGCTTGGTTAATGGGGAGCCCCACGAAAATGGTATTGGAGTTAAAAAACATAGAAATAAAGAGACCACGGCGCTCCTGTCTCACTGCAAAGATCCTGGCTACTCCTGTCGCTATTCCAAGCAAAATGACCATAGACAAGGCTGGAAACCGCAATGCTGGCAACATTTTTAGGAGGTCAGTTGCTGTGAAACGCTGCGTGATGGTATAGAGCATATAGCAGGGAAGAGCAACTTGAGTGACTAGTTTTGCGATCAGGCCACGTGACTTATCATCAAACCAACCTTTTTCACCGATGACAAAGCCCACTAAAATAATGCCTAGGATGACGAGGATACCTGATATACTCTTAAGAAAGATACCCATGTTCTCTCCTTTTCTTTTTATAAATTTGAACTAGAAAACCCATTATTTTCAAGTCTCAAAAACTACTCTAGTATATCACAAATAGAGCTCGATTTTTCAAACAAAGAGGACCTTCTCGGTCCTCTTGATAAATGGATTCAAATGGTTATTAAGCTTTCTTGGCCGCCTTCGTCCATTGGTACCAACCAACTAGACTGTTGATTAAGTAAATGAAGTATTTCCCTTGAATTTGAAGGCTCTCTCCCCACCAAAGGTAGATAGAGAAAACGTTGGTCGCTGCCCAGAAAATCCACTGTTCACGGTAAACAGCCGTCATCAAGAGTTGGCCGACCCCATTTGTTGCATCCGTGATGGAATCTCGATACGGACGATTGGCCCCAATTGACTGATAAATAAGCCCGAAAACTAACCACCAAAGCACGCTAATTGATAAGTACTTGATCCATCCCACCGCATCCAATTTACGGGCAACAAATTCCTGCTGTTCTTTTTTGAACTGGGCTTGATAGATCCAAGCCAAGAGACCAATTGGCTGCATGATGGTGAAATAGAGAGTTATCAAAACCTCACCGTAGAAGCCTTTTTGAAGGGCAAGCACAAGATAAATGACAGAATTGATCAAACCAAAGAGATAGTTACTGGCAAATCAAATCGAGTTATCTGAGGAAGCACCCGATGATCATGAAACGTTATTAAACACAAAAGTCACCCATGTGAGTTCTTGCCAGAAGCTGAAGTTAATCCTTCAACCTGGAAAACCCTCAGAGGTGACTTTTTCTATACATCTCGATTTTTCTGGCAATAATCATTAACCGATAAATATGTCTGTGAATCACCCAGCGACTCCGCTATATCCATAATCCGCGGTGGTAGTAATCCCACTCGCTGGACAAGTTCGTGATCGCTGAACAATTCCCGTGGACTGCCGGCGAAGCCAAACTTCCCGTGTTCCATAACATACACCGACTCAAACTCGGCGGCAACCCAATCCATGTCATGGGTGATGGTCACAACTTGGTGGCCCGAATCAGCCAACTGATGGAAAATTGCGGTCAACTTGCGCCGGCTTTCCCAATCAAGCGACATCATCGGCTCATCAAATAAATAAATCGCCGGATCCACTGCCAAAACTGTGGCAATGCTCAACAGCTTGCGTTCCGACAATGACAGGTCATATGGACTTTCAGCTGTTTTATCATCCAAGCCAACTCTTTTTAGAGCTGCTAAAGCCCGCCTCGTAATCGTGTCGTGGTCATCCATGACCTGCGCGACACTCCACTCCACCTCTCGTTGAACGGTCGGGTTGAAAAGCTGATCGTCAGGATTCTGAAAAGTAATCCCAACCTTCAGTAACTTTTCGACTGGTTTAAGATCATTAAAATTTTCTCCATCGATCTTAATCACACCGGTTTGTGGTGTCAGCAAACCCGTCAACAATTTGAAGAGCGTTGATTTGCCGGCACCATTTTGGCCGACAATCGCCACCATCGGATCGGTAAAGTGTTTGTCTTCAACATCCAAGCTAAAGGACCGTTCCGGATAAGTGAACGTCAGGTGGTTCAGTTCAATTGTGGACATAACGAACCTCCTTCAGATCAGCGTAATTCACCGGATACCGGCCATCAGCCATGTGCCAATCCATTTTTTGAGCAAGTTGCTGGATTGTCGGGGCTGGAATCTGCCAGTCAGCTGCCAAATGATTAAACACCTCACCCGGCCTGCCCTGGGCTACCATTTGACCCTCGTGCAGCACCCACACAACGTCGGCGACTTCGCACAAATCGTCAATTTCACTGGTGACAATGAAGACAGTCGTCTCTTTGACTTGGGCCAGCCATTGGAAAAATTGCCGGCGGCCAAGGGGATCCATCTGACTGGTCGGATCATCCATAATCAAAACAGCCGGATTAGCCACAATCGCCGTGGCAATTGCCAACCGCTGGATCTGACCACCGGAAAGGCTCTCGGGACGCAAATTCAGCTGTTCAATCAGCTCCATTTGCGTGGCAACTTCTTCAACCCTGTTTTTTTGAATCAGTCCTTCAGCCATTCCCTGATTAATCAAGTCAAAGGCTATTTCATCGGCAACCGTGTCTGCCAATCCGCTTAGTTGGCCAGCTGGATTTTGCAGTACAACTCCATTCATGGCATTATAAACGGGCCAATTGTCGGACACTCGCTGGCCAAACATGTGCCAGTCGCCCTCAATCTCAGCAGACACAATTTTGGGAATGACCCCTGCCAGCACACGGCACAAAGTCGATTTGCCGGAGTGGCTATTCCCGATAATCCCAACCACCTGGCCGGTATGAACCTCCGCGTTAATCTGACGCAGTTGTGGTTGCTCAGTACCCGGATAACGGGTGGTCAAATTTTCAATTACAATCCGTTTATCTTCGTCCATATCTTCCACCCAATCAATAAAATTGCCAATCCAGTCAGACCAATGTGCAGCATCCGCGACAGGCGATACACGCGCTGGGAGGTTCTGACAGTCCGGTTGAGATTATCAAAACCTCTCAGTTGGAGAGAAATCGACCGCGTCATCGATTGATCCAAGGTCTTAATCACCAATGGAATTAGAACCGGCAGGACTGACTTTAATTTCTGAATCAACGTTTTTTGCGGATTGGTTCCGCGAACTTTTTGTGCCTGCTGGATTTTCCGCATATTGCGCATCATTTCCGGCAAAATATAACACACCGACATCAGAACGTAGACGGTTTTATAAGACAATCCGGACAGTTCCAAATAGGCCGCGTTTTCTGAAATACTCGTGGTCACCATAAAAAAGCCACTGGTCAAAATAATCACCAATACTCGACAACCCAGAGTGGTGGCGTAAATCAGGCCTTCTTTGTAGAACGACACCCCAAGCACAGAAAACAGCACAGTTTGATTCCGACTGTAAAATAACCCTTGGATGATCAGCATGGTGCAAATCAAAAACAGACTGAATCCCAGCGCCTTAAAGATGGTAGAACTCAATTTGGAAATAACAATAGCAGTGTTGCGACAAGAATTAATCCGGCCTGAAGTAATAAATTCATACTGGCAAAGCTCAACAACGTCATGTCCAAGATGAACAAGAGCTTAGTAATCGGATCGATCACCTGGTACCACTTGAGCTTGACCCGTGGCGCTCCAGAAATCAATGTTTGATCAGTCATCATTTATCACCGCTAAAGAAGTGCACCATCCGCTTCGGCAGCTGGTGATAGATGAAGAATGCCAGGTAGGCCACGCAGACTTTATCCAAAATATCCAAGACAAACTCATCGGTAAATGAGGCCAGCCACACTGGTGCATGATTGGCGACCATTACCGCAAACAATGAGTCACCCCAAGCGATACCGGTCTGACCACCCCAAAAGATGACGTTAAGTGGCGTTGAAATGACAGCTGAAACGATGGCAATAATAATAGCAGAAACAAATACTCGTCGCGCTGACGAGAACCACCCATTGGCGTGCAAAACTCCGACAGCAATCCCAATTCCGATGCTGGTAATCGCATACACGGTTGAAATTGGCGATAAGGTCAGCCCATAGATCACGTTGTTGATGAAACCACTGATGGCACCGGCAACCGGCCCAGCCAACATGCTGGCAAGAAAGGTTCCCAAAGACCCCAGCCAAACGGGCAACTTTAACCCCTCCGCCAAGGCTTTAGCAACATAGTTAATCCCCACGGCAGCGGGAATCAAAGTCATGGTGGCAGCACTTAACTTAAATTTCCACATACTGGTACGATGAATCGGTTCTGTTTTCATAATCTTCTCCTTTTGTTTTTAAAGAGCCGTGTCTGTTTAGACTTTCGGACGCAACGCTCTATAGATTTTTATGCTTGAACTGCCATCATTTTAGCAGAATCACCTTAGTCGACATCGGATCTTCTCCTTAAAAGCACTTGTTCAACAGTTCACAATTAATCATACACCGATTTCATCAGAAGTCAAGAATTTTCTGAATTTTTCTTGAAAACGTTCGGGAATTAAAAAAAAGCTCCTCAAGGCTAGAGGATATTGCCCCTACAAGTCTCAAAAACTACTCTAGTATATCACAAAAAGAGGTGGGCAACATGCCCAACCTCTAGTGGTTTGTAAATCATTAATTCTAGTCCTTCTTGCTAACCTTCAACAACTAAATTGATCCGGTTCATGGAGATAAAATTAGAAAGTAACTTAAATAACGTGACTTATATTTCTAGTTTAAGTGACATTATTTCTCAATCATCCCTTCCTGAGTCAAAGTCACGCGCCACTTGATTAGCTGACCTGCCTTCTACTCCGACTTGGTAGTTCATCTGGCTCATTTGCTCTGCTGTGATTTTACCAGCTAACTGGTTGAGAATTCCTTCCAATTCTGGATGTTTCTTAAGAAGAGCTTCTTTCATGAGGGGAGCCCCTTGATATGGCGGGAAGAGTTGCTTGTCATCTTGGAGGACCACCAGGTCATAGCGAGCAAGCTCGGCATCCGTTGAGTAGGCATCTGTGATCTGGATATCACCAGACTGGATAGCCTGGTAGCGAAGGGCTGGCTCCATGGTGGAGACTTGTAGATGGAGTCCGTAAACTTTCTGCAAGCCCTTGTTCCCATCCTCTCGGTCATTAAACTCCAAGGTAAATCCTGCCTTGAGTTGTCCTTCCACCTTTTTCAAATCTGAAATGGTCTTGAGGCCATACTCTTGGGAAATTTTCTTAGGGACTGCAACAGCATAGGTATTCTGATAAGCCATGGGTTTGAGCAAGGCCAGGTTGTCTTGTTTCTTGATCCCATCTCGGGCTGCTTGATAGACTGCTTCTGGATCATGGTTGACTTGCGGCGTCGGCTTGAGGAGACTTTCGGTCACGGTCCCTGTAAACTCTGGATAGATTGCAATATCCCCTTTTTTCAGAGCTTCATAGAGGAAAGTGGTTTTGCCAAAATTCGGTTTGACGGTCACTGTCATGTCTGTCTTTTCTTCGATCAAAATCTTGTACATATTGGCTAGAATTTCCGGTTCAGGACCCAACTTTCCAGCGATGACCAGATTTTCTTTTTCCGGTTTGGGAAGAAGACTTGGCGTATAAGAAACTCCCAATCCGAGTACCATGATAGAAAAGGCTGCAAAGATGGTCCGCAATTTGGCCTTTTCCATCCATTTGAGAAGAAGGTTAAAGGCGATGGCTAAGAAGGCAGAAGACAGGGCACCGATCAAAATCAGACTGGCATTATTGCGGTCAATCCCTAGAAGGATAAAGGAACCGAGTCCCCCTGCTCCAATCAAGGCAGCTAGGGTAGCCGTCCCGATAATCATCACAGCTGCTGTCCGAATCCCTGACATGATGACGGGCATGGCCAAGGGAATCTCAAACTTCTTGAGTCGCTCCAACTTGGTCATCCCAAAGGCGATTCCCGCTTCTTCAAGGCTTGGATCAATCCCTTGTAAACCGGTGATGGTATTTTGAAGGATGGGGAAAATGGCATAGATGACGAGAGCTGTCAAGGCAGGAAGTGTCCCAATCCCCATGATGGGAATGAAGAGCCCCAAAAGAGCCATGGAAGGAATGGTCTGGAAGATGCCAGCTACCTGTAAAACCCAGTTGCTGGCTCTCTTGCGTGTACTTAAATAAATAGCCAGAGGGACCGCCAGAAAAATCGCAAGGAGTAAGGTCAGTAATGACAGTTGCAAATGTTGCCCCAGTGCAGTGAGCCAGTCTCCAAAGCGTTCTTGAAAGGTTGCAAGTAGTTTAGACATGGTGAGCACCTCCAAATAAATCCGCAACAAAGTCATTGGCTGGCTGGGCTAGGATGGTTTCAGAATCCGCCACCTGCACAATCTCTCCTTCTTGTAGCACCGCAATCCGATCGCCTAATTTCAAGGCTTCGTCTGTATCATGTGTTACGAAGATAGTTGTCATACCAAATTCTTTGTGCAATTCTTTGGTAAGAGCCTGCAACTGCTTACGGGAAATAGCATCGAGAGCAGAGAAAGGCTCATCCATCAGTAAGATTTTAGGCTCTGCAATGATGGCCCGCACAATGCCTATCCGTTGTTGCTCGCCACCAGATAATTCGCTTGGTAACCGATAGGCATAGTCTGCAGCAGGCAGGCCCACCTTGTCCAAGAGTTCTTCGGCTTTAGAGGCGATTTGTTCTTTTGTCCAGCCCTTCATCTCAGGAATCAGAGCTATATTTTCCGCAACCGTTAGATTTGGAAAGAGAGCAATGGCCTGCAAAACATAACCAGTAGAAAGACGTAACTCCCGTTCATCATAGTCCTTGATCCGTTTTCCATCCATGTATATATTGCCATCAGTCGGCTCCAAAAGACGATTGATCATCTTGAGCATGGTGGTCTTTCCAGACCCTGAAGGACCCACTAACACCATGAATTCTCCATTTTCAATGCGGAGATTGACATCTTTTAAAATGTCCTTATCCGTGTAGCGCAAGGCTACATGTTTATATTCAATCATGTTCTTCCTCACCATCTTCTTAAAAGCTAAGATCCTTATCTCACTTTTTATAAGAGTGTAATCATTATTATAACATTGTAATGCTAGAAATTACATCTGTCAACGATTTTGATTTGAAATCATATATAAGAAAAAGAGCTTGGCTAAGGCCAAACTCTCCATTATGATGGACTATTCTTCTTCTACCAAACGTTTAAACTCCGCTTGGATTTCTGTATTTTCTGTTGGTTTTAAGTACATGGTTCCACCATTAGTCGTCGGTGAATGAAAGACAATCGCTTCTCCCGTATTGGTTATCGCAAAAAAGTAACTATGAACATCCGGATATTTATTCCAATTGCTATAACGCTCTACTATTCGGTACTGGGCATTTCCTAGACCTGTATCCGAGTACTCAGCATTCATTTTCTCACTTGGTCCATCATCCCTAAGTGTATAGAGGTGGTCAGCACCGACATCTCCTCCTGCGATCCCCTTTTGGTAATTGGGTTGACCAAGTCTTCCCCCCCAGTCCTTTATAAAAGCTTCAAGTTTCGCCGATTTGTTAGCATTCCAAGGAGCTTTGGTAGCCGTTGGAGCACTCATCGAACTGGTAGCAACCTCAAATTCCTGCCAATCAAATCCCCTTAAATCAATTTGATCGGATGCATTTTTTCCAAAATCAGCAGCAATATCATTTGCTTGTATTTGAATCTCTTTTTCTTGGAGGATAGTCGCTTGCTCTTGCTTAGCATTAAGCTGATAAAGAGTTCCATAACCTTGACCCGTACCTGAGGACCAGCTAAGCTCCAGAACCTCTCCTCCTTTATAGACAAGCGCAGCATTTCTTGCTCCACCATGACCAGCAGTAAATCCTTCAGCTAAAAGGACTGGTTTCTCGGCTTTCAAATAATATAGGCCGGTTAAGAAATATTTGCCACTCACATTTAGGTCCGCAATCAGAAGTTCCTCTATCCCATCGTTATTTAAATCTGCAAAGGCATAACGCATTTCATCTGCTTGGTTGACCGCATTTTCAATTGCCCAACTATTGATTGGACGCTCAGTTGCTTGTAAATTTTGATAGAGACTTGCGATGCTTGCTGTATCCTTTGGCGAGGTCAAAATCTTTTGATAATCCTCAAATACAGGCTGGTACAACTTCTTGTAATCCTTTTTCACCTCTTTTTTAGTAACTTTTTTACCGGAAGATGATATCGACGATGTTTCCGAGCTGTTATTCAACTGACTAGAATGTCGAGGAGTTCGTTTGCTACAACCAACCGTAATAAGTCCTGCTAGTAAGAGAATAAAGGCTCCTAACTTCTCTTTTCGTTTCATAAGCTTCTCCTTCTGTGTCATCCTTGATATTTATACTTTTCTCTTTATATTATACCAAAAAAGAAGGCTACACCTGATGATTTGTGTAAAACCTTCTTATTTTATTTGATTTAATTTGGGTTCTTTGCTCTCGCCAACCTGGATTGTCCTGGATTTCAAGATGCTACTTGATCAAGGCGACCACTTCATTATTGCTTGGAAGACATAATCCTTGTTCACGATTTGGTCATCACTAGCCTTAGCAAAGCGAAAAATCTGACCGATTAGAATATCAAAACATTATTTTTCGACCATACCACTGTTAATGAGACTTTCTTTCGTCACAGAATAACTAACTGTACTGTCATTTAGAGGATTAAAGCCTGGTACGATTTCTTTTAGCTTTTGCAAATCGATTTTCGTGTAATCAATTGTATTGTAGATATAGAAGATACCGTCTTTGTATTCTGATGTCAGTTCAAATCCGTTTCCCATCAGATCTTTGAATTTTTCTTGGCTTATGGCAACGGCTTCTTTCATTTCTTCAAGAGGGTTGTCTCCATCCATTTTTGAAATATTATAATCATCAACCTTTTCTTGTACTAATAAAGTATCTCCCTTGTAATACAAGGTGACGGTTGACTTACCTGCTTCATCACTCGCTTCAAGAACAGTTTTTTGGGCACCTGCTCTTGAGTCTTCTTTTTTAACTTCATCAGTTGATGAATCTTTGGTCTTTGCTTTAGTTGATGATTCAGTTGTCGCTTTTGTCGTAGCTTTAGTGGACGTTTGAACGGTAGATTTTGGTTCCTCTTTTGGTCCGCAACCAACTAGTAGGAGACTAGCTGTTAACAGGATAGTCAGATTTTTTACAGTTTTATTCATTTTGAATCCCTCACTATTTTATGATGTTTAAGAAAATGACTAACGTCTGAAACCAGTCATTTAACAAGATCAACTGTAGATATAGATGTATAAGAAAACCCTCAAAAATGATGTTCGCAGTCCCACCTTATCGATCATTGTAGCCATCTGGGTGGCTGGAATGCCATGCCCAGGCTGTTTGGATGATGGTTTCGATATTATCAAATTTTGGTTGCCATCCGAGGATAGCACGCGCTTTCTCAGAGGATGCGATCAAGGTATCTGGATCTCCTGGTCTGCGATCTGCAATCTCAAGTGGGATCGGATGTCCCGTCACCTTGCGGGCTGCTTCAACGATTTGAAGATTAGAGAATCCAGTCGATGAGCCCAGATTAAAGGCAGTCGATTCATTCCCTTTTCTGAGATACTCCACCGCAAGCAGATGGGCATCTGCCAAGTCAAATGGATGAACATAGTCCCGAACATTGGTCCCATCTGGTGTCTTGTAGTCATCTCCAAAAATAGAGATCTTTTCGCGTTTGCCTTGGGCTACTTGTAAGACGATTGGCAAGAGGTGGGTCTCTGGTCCATGGTCTTCGCCAATCGAGCCGTCAGGCTTAGCACCCGCCACATTAAAGTAACGAAGAGGCACATACTTGATGCCGTAGGCTTGATCAGCCCAGCGCATAATAGTTTCCATCATGAGCTTGCTTTCGCCATAAGGATTGATCGGTTTTTGTGGAGTGGTTTCAAGAATCGGAATCTCTTCTGGAATACCGTAGGTGGCAGCGGTTGAAGAAAAGACGATGTAGTGCACCCCACATTCATGCATGACTTCCAAGAGTTTGACCATGCCAGCTGTATTGTTGTCAAATATTTCAATGGATCTGCCATAGACTCAGCGACCAGTGAGTAGGCCGCAAAGTGGATGACCGCATCAATATCTGCATGTTCCTTAAAAATCCTGCGCATGAAGTCTTGATCCGCTAGGTCTCCTTGGTAAAAGACGGCATCTGGATGCACCGCTGCACGGTGTCCTGTGACCAGGCTATCGACCACCACGACTTTTTCCTGTCCTTCATTGACCAAGCGGTCTACCATGTGGGAACCAATGTAGCCAGCTCCTCCGAGTACGAGTATTGCCATTTGTTTTCCTTTCGCTTCTTTATCTTCTCTCTTATTGTACCAAATTTCTGCCTCTTCTCCACACTTAAAGTGTCGCGACAAAGCGTCTAAAGGCTGCTTGACCTTCTGCTGTTCGCTTGTAGACACCGGCATCTTCGAGCACGCGCGCAAAGATTTGACCAACTGATTCACGAACAATAGCTTTTGCTTCTGCTTCTTCTGTGATGGATGGGTGAGTGACTTTCAAGTCAGCAGCCCAGTCCTGGTGGTAACTAGCCACACTGCTTTCACGTCCAAGTAGATAGTCTTGAACCTGCTTGAGCTCTTCTTTGAGACGAGGAGGTAAAATCGCCAAGCCCATGACTTCGATTAGGCCGATGTTTTCTTTTTTGATGTGTTGCACATCCGCATGCGGGTGGTAAATGCCATCTTGATGCTCTGGTGAGGTTTGGTTGTCACGGAGCACCAAGTCCAGTTCATAATGCCCATCACGGATCCGTGCAATGGGGGTAATGGTATGGTGGGGCTGACCGTCGGATGCCGCTAAGACTTGCACAGCTGGATCCGAGTAACCTCGCCAGCTTGCTAAAATATGATCTGCCAAGTTAATCAGCTCTTCCTTGTTATCTGACTGCAGACGCAAGACTGACATTGGCCAACGAACGATGCCCACTTGAACCCCTTCGAAGCCAGGAATGGTAAAGGTTTGGTCAAGTTCTGCCAGCTCCATAGGGAAGGTGTGGCGTCCGCCTTGATAATGGTCATGAGTTAGGATGGATCCTCCTACAATGGGTAGATCTGCATTGGAGCCTGCAAAAATAGCCTGGAAAAAGTCTCTACTATGGTCAAGAGTCGCTCAAAGGTCTTGCGGCTAATGGCCATAGGAACATGCTGGCTATCGAGGAAAATGCAGTGTTCATTGAAGTAGGCATAAGGGGAATATTGAAAGCCCCAGTCATGACCGTCCATGTCAAAGCGGATGATCCGATGATTGGCACGGGCAGGATGGTCTAGGGCGACCTTGATAGCCTTCATTTTCAAAAACACAGTTGGCAGGCTGGATAATGACTAGCTTTTAGCCAGCTTCGTCACTGCGATGTCTTTAGGATCTTTTTCAGGGTTTTGACAGATTGATGGTGATTTCAAGGGAGCCATAGGGAGTTTCTGCCTCAAAAGCGATATTTTGCGCAATCGCCTTGACCTTAATGTAATCATTGCGCTTGGAGAGGGCATAGAAATCTGCAATCGCGTCTTCCTTGGACTGACGATAGGTCTCCTGGAAACGATGATTGACCTGACTAGGACTAGGGGTGATCCAATCCATCAACTCCGCTCCCAAGCTGTCCTTTTGCTGACCATGCTATCTTGGATCTTACCATTCGCAACAGCGATTTCCAGCGACTGATCTTTGAGTGAGATCAAGTCGGCCCGATGAGCTGGGACGTCTAGCCCTTCTTCTCCAATGCGACTCATAACGCGGTTTTTTAGATAAATCCGATCCATCTCTTCATAGTCACTTGCCACAATGACGGCTGTGACAAATGCATCTAATACCAGTTCTGTCATCCTATCTCCTTTTTTTAATCAAGCACCCGTGTCCCTCTGCAACCTCTGCAATGT